>JAAGKN010000506.1_pt1 | contig 56242 bp, 58 predicted proteins | sample 6206371 | NCBI WGS metagenome assembly JAAGKN01 (sample SAMN11533720, study PRJNA540317) | gut metagenome | isolation source: fecal pellets from male and female animal of same cohort | host: Peromyscus leucopus | place: USA:CA | collected 2017
AAATGAGAGTTTCGCAATTGCCTATATTCTTTTACGCGCGCCCGGTCCTTCTTCACATTTCCACGCCCCGCATTGCCAGCGCCTTCGTCTGCAGCTCGCTCAGCTTATAGAAGGTTCCCTTCTTTGCCATCAGCTCCTTGTGGGTTCCCGACTCTGTCACGCGCCCATCGTCAATGACAATCAAATGGGTTGCGTTTCGCAGTGTTGACAATCTGTGAGCGATGGACAGCACCGTCCTGCCCTTCTCCAGCTTTTCCAGAGACTGCTGAATCGCCAGCTCCGTCTCGGTGTCAACCGCAGATGTGGCCTCGTCCAGAATCAGTATCTTCGGATCTGCAAGAATGGCTCTCGCAATGGAAATCCTCTGCTTTTCGCCGCCGGACAGGGCACGGCTGGACGCGCCGATAATCGTGTCATAGCCCTGGGGCATCTTGCAGATAAAATCATGGGCGCTGGCCTGCACTGCCGCCATTATAATTTCCTCTCTGGTGGCATCCGGCCTGGCGTAGGCAATATTTTCCGCCACCGTTCCCATAAATATGTAAGTCTCCTGGGAAACCATGGCCACGTTCTTTCGAAGTTCCTTAAATCCATACTGCTTCACGTTGATGCCGTCCACCAGTACCTCGCCTTCCTCTGCGTCATACAGACGGGAAATCAGGTTCACCAGAGTGGACTTTCCTGCACCGGATCGTCCTACAATGCCAAGCACCTCGCCTGCTCCCACATGGAAGCTTACATCCTTCAGCACAGGCTTGTTGGGCTCATATCCGAAAGTAACGTTCTTCAGTTCAATCTCGCCCTGCAGTCTTTCCGGCCTCACCGGCTCCGCCGCCTCCTTCACCTCAGGCACTGCGTCGATAATTTCAAACATACGCTGGGCGGAGTTCATGGCATTGGTATACCAGCGGAAAATTCTTGACATAAACTCCAAGGGCCATTTCAACTGTCCTACATAGCCCGAAAAGGTAATCAGCAGGCCCAGCTCCATGTCAGAACCGCTGATAATCAGGGCAGAACCAACCGCCCAGACAAGGAAGGTCAGAAAATCCTCCACCAGGTAGTACAGCGCTGAAAAGCGGCAGTCATAGCCCGCCACATCCACCTCAGCGTTCCGCACTCTGGTGTTGCTTTTTGAAAAGCGATTCATCTCCTGCTCTTCCTGGCCAAAAGCCTTCACCACCCTGGCTCCGGTCAGATTTTCATTCATCTGGCTGTTCAGCCGTCTGTTGGCCCGGTGCCTTTTCCCGTAATAATGCCACAGTCTCGGCATCATGTAATAGCTGATGCAGAACAGCACCGGCATCAGTACAATAGCCGCTATTGCCAGCAGCGGGTTTAAGATAAACATAATGATGCAGGTGGTAACAATGGTCCCCACATTGATAAAAAAGTAAGGAATGCCATCTATGAAAAAGCTTGATATTTCATCTGCATCGTCTGATACGCGGGTCATCAGCCCGCCTGTCTGGCGCTTGGTGAAAAAGCTGATGGACAGCTTTCCCATGGAGTCAAAAACCTGGCTCTTCAGTTTACTCACCACCTCGGGAGCAATTCTTGCCGTCAGCACGCCCTGTAAAATACCCAGTCCCTGAATCAGCACCTTTGTCAAAATCATGGTGATAACCAGCAGGCCCAGGGCCAGCACAAATCTGCCCGCCGGCATATGAAAAGCCGCCAGAAACCCTTCGTCCTTCTCCAGCACCTTATCATACAAAACCGTACCGCTTAGGTAAGGCCATACCAGATTCAGTCCCGCCGTAGCCAGATAACAGATCATCATAACCGCCAGTTTTCCCCTGTAAGGCTTAAAATAGCTCACAATTCTCCAGAGAATGGACTTCTTATCCATGCATTTGGGGCAGATTTTGCGCTCCTGATCAGGATAAATCATGCCGCACTTGGGACAGCATTCCTTGCCCCGCTTGACGTCCAAATCCTCCTGGGAAATTTCCTCCCCCTTCCGGGTCTTCTCCAGCAGGCGGCACATCCGCATAAAGGCCTCCATCTTTGTATTGGAAAACTGGCACAGATACTGCTCTGTCCCCTTGATTTTCCCCATCAGCACTCCCGTGCTGACCTGACGCAGCACCTGCAGCTCCTCCACATCCGCCAAATCGTAGAAAAGCACGGCCGGCTCTGCCATTTTTTCTTCCTGCACCGCCCAGCTGTCATATCCTCCCAGACGGTATTCTTTTCTTTCTTTGTAGGGATATCTTGCCACAATCAGCTTTTTGCCCGTGATAGCCACAATGGAGTCTGCAAAGCGGAATTCCTCATCTAAATCCGCCGCTGCTGCAAACACCACACTGTCCTTTTCAATCCCATACTTTCCCAATACTGCCGTAAAACTGCCCGGTAAATTCATATCTCCCTCTAATCCCATACATTTCCTGTATGTCTGTTACTGTGAAATCTCCCGACTTGTAAGCCTCCATGCCTTTTACAGATTTTCCCGCAAAAAAACGGCATGCCATACCAACGTATGTCATGCCGTTACATGTCCGACTATCCATGCACACCGCCCTGTGGGGACGGCAGTCCGCCTACAGACTCTGTGCACTTGCACTCCGGGAGACAATACATTGACTGCTTTGACTTTTAAGTACCTGATTCTTTCTTAGCTTCATTGCTACATTGCCTCCTTTCCTTCATTCTTTTTTTCAGTTACAAAGATTACTATAAACAGATTTTCTGCATCTGTCAACCCAAATTTTATAATCTTTTTAAACTTTCGTTACAGTTCATGAGCGGAGCGCCCTCAAATGAAATAAAAGGTGAGGGCTTAAGCTGTTACAAACATTCCGGCTCTCCGAACAATTTCCTCACTCCAGCATAATTTCCTTGACGGAAATTTTCTTTATCCGCTCAGAATAGACATACATTATCGCCTCATAAACCAGAATAAAGACGCCGAGGGACATCAGCATGACAGGAAAATCAAACGTGTAGGCAGGCATGCCCTCCATATCCCGGAACACAATGTCAACCATAATGCGCAGCAGGGCATATTGATACACTGTTCCGACTGCGAAACCGATATAAGACACTGGCCTGTATCCGCCCAGAATCGCTTTGCAGCATTCCTACCGGGAATAGCCGAACACACGCATCATGGCGATTGTCTTCGTGTTGCCGTTAATCACCGTGGTGATAGCGAGGAACAGTGTGGTACAGGCCAGGACAAGCCCAATCAGCATAATCATAGCTCCCATCATAACGCTTGCCAGCTCCTTCATGCTGAAAGACATCTGAGTCATGGAAGAAAAGCAGAAGGATGCAAACAGAATGAAAAATGCAAGCACCTTTTTCTCCCGCAGGGTATTCCTTCTCAAGTCCTCCAGGAATAACCCATCGTCTCGATGATTGCCGCCCCGGCCATCATTGCTTTTCCTGTCTTCACTTTGTCTGCTGATACCCTTCTTCCGGTGTTTTCCTGCCTTGGCACGTTCCGGCTCACTGTTTCTAAGCAGGATCATAACCGGCATTTTCAGCCTGTGCCAGGCATAGCAGACCGAAAGGACTGCAAAAACAACTGCAGGCGCCGCAACCAGATATACCAGCAGCGACGGATGAAACCCAACCGCCATTTCGGGCAGAAGCTTATCCTCGTTCTGCACCCGGTAAAAGCCCGGCATGATACAGAAGGCTCCCGCAAACCCCAGCGCCGTGCCAATCAGCACACTGCTGCCGAACACCCAGAAGTTTCCGGCAATTTTCCGGTTCGAATATCCCAGCGCCTTCAGGATGCCAAGCTCTCTTTTATGGGTATCAATATAGTGTCTGATATAAAACGTCAGCATAATAACCGAGGTAACCAGCAGACAGCCGCCGCTGACCCCACAGACCACTTTAGCGGTGGAAACCTGGGCTTCATAGAAAATCACGGCCTGCTCTGATGTAATTTCCCCACTGACGCCCTTCACATCCATGTAGTAGTTCATAAACATAGTGCATACAAGTACCGCACAAAATGAAATAATAATAATTCCAATCAGCTTCGCCGTGTCCCTTATTCCTACAACCATTTTCTCACCATCCAATCTCATATGCGGTCTTCTGCTGCTCATTTGTATAAACTTCCGATATTTTCCCGCTGTTCATTTTAATCACGGTGTCCGCCATCTCCGCAATGTTCTGGTTGTGTGTTACCATCACAATGGTAAATCCGTATTCCCCTTGCAGCCTGCAGATATAGTCCAGCACCTGCCGTCCCGTCTGCTCATCCAGTGCACCTGTAGGCTCGTCCAGGAACAAAACCCTGGGCTTCTTCGCCAGGGCCCGCGCCACTGAAACACGCTGCTGTTCGCCGCCTGACAGCTCGCCCGGATACTTATGCAGCTTTTCCCCAAGTCCCACGGCCTTGAGTACCTTCCCATAATCTCTGTTTCCCGCCAAATCCGCGCCCATCTTCACATTCTTTTCCACACTCATATTCGGCAGCAAATAATACTGCTGGAAAATAAACCCCACATTTTTCCTGCGGAACTCCGTCAAATCCCTGTCAGAAAGAGCTGTAATCTCCGTTCCGTCATAGCTCACGCTGCCGCTGTCCGGATATTCCAATCCCGAAATTACGTTTAAAAAAGTGGATTTTCCGGAACCCGACGCCCCCAGAATCACCGCAAAATCCCCGTCCTGAATTTTCAGACTGACACCCTTTAATACCTGAAACCTGCTTTCGCCGGTTCCATATGACTTTTGTATTTCCCTCACCTCAATCATTTTCTTTCCCTGCTTTCATATTTTTTAAAAGACCTGCAAATACTTCTGTCATCATCCCACCGATTTCCTCACCTGTAAAACGGCATATTTTAGTGGCGCAAAGCGCTGCTATGCCGTGGGTATATATCCAGAGATGACGATATAATTTTTCAGCGCCGGCCTTATCCAATCCGTAGCCATCCTGAACAGACAACAGAATCTGTTCATAGCTCTCATCAATCAAAGGAAGCACATTCAACAAGTCAGGAACCTCCTTTTGCTCTGTCATAAAGAGCAGCTGAAACAGCTTCGGTTCTTTGACTGCAAACAGGATGTAGTGGGTTCCCACCCCCTTAAAAGCCGGCTTTTCCGCCAATCCCCTTTGAATGTATTCTCTGTAAAGGGTTTTGGCGGCATCTGTCACAGCCTGCTGTACCTCCTCCATACTTCGGAACACCGTAAAAACAGGCCGCGCCGAACTCCCCAGTTTTTCTCCCAACGCCCTGGCGGTCAGCGCGTCAAAACCTTCCTCCCTGACAATTGCAACGGCTGCTTCTATGATTTCCTCTCTTGAAAATTTTGCTTTCGGCGGCATATATGTCCCTCCTCTCCCAGCCTCCCACGCCTGTCATAAACATTCTTGGATTTCCGTTTTAAAACATTTGTTTTAAATCATATGTTTTATTATAAACCACTCGTGCCGGGAGGTCAAGCGCAATTTTGTCTTGACCTACTCAGAAACCAAGCGCAACCTGAACGTGCCGAATCCCATAAAAAGGCACACCACAATTTGTGGATTTGATTCATTAATTATGGGATAATGTTTTCATCAAAAAAAGGAGGCCTTGAAATGAATTTCGGAAAGAACTTACAGATTCTAAGGAAGATGACAAACATGACCCAGGAGGAACTGGCAGAAAAAATGAACGTCAGCCGGCAGACCATCTCAAAATGGGAGCTTGGAGCAATATTGCCGGAAGTCGAAAAGCTGGTAGAGCTTTGTGAAGGATTTAATTGTTCCGTGGACGATCTGCTTAAGGGGAATATGGACTTCAGCAATGAAGCCTACTCTGACATCCGAATTGTCACCGTGGAGCCCTTCCGCTATATCAGTTATGCGGTAATCAGCTGTGAGCCGGAGGAGGATGCTCTTACCCATGTGGAAAACTGGGCAAAACATTTGAAGGCAGAGAACCCGTATATTATCGGATGGGATTTTCCACAGGTATCCCAGGAGCAGAGAAATGTGTTCCATATGCGCGGTTACGGAGCGGCGCTGATACTTGCGGACGGACAGAATATCGGGGATATTGATGCAGAAATAAAATATCAGGACAGACAGAAATATATTACAATTACCCTTGAAGAAGGAAAAGGCGGCGGGGAATTTGAAGTCATTCCAAACGCTTACAAGGCACTGCTGACCTACATGTCCATAAACGGAATCAAGGAAAAGCAGGACCCAGCCCTCATCTCCTGTTACGAGCATGAGTATTTTGACAGCAATGGAACCAAATTCATGGATATTTATATTGCCATCAGATAAACTCCATATCCGGAGCCGGGGCAGCTTCAGCAGCTGCCCCGGCTCCAATCCCGGTTGTACATCCGGAAAACATTCATTTTTCTATAATCCCCATCCTCTTGTTCTGATTATGCTTTTCCGGATCCTCATATTTATCCATAAATTCATCCCCCAGCCTGACAAGCTTGTCCCCAAACTGTATACCCTTCAAATCTGTGTACACAGTGACCACCTGAGAAAAATGCAGATTCTCAAAAAAATTTAACATTTCCATCGGCACTGTTGCGTCAAATATCGGATACCCCGGAAAAACCTTATGGTAATCTAACTTGTCCCGCGGATGAGGCTTGATAAAAATCTGCCCCTCCTTTTCATATTCTTCCACAATATCTTTAAACAACTGCTCTCTAATATCCAAAGAACAGAGCGGGTCTGTCAGAATCAGAATCTTATCCCCCTGCTTTCCACACTCCTCTGCTTTCTTCATCAAACCATCCATATCCCTCACAAACGCGCTCAAAATAATATCCTTGTCCTCTCTTGTCAGCGCATCCACAAGCGGCTGCCTTGGCACTTCCCTGTAGTAGGGACAGGGAAAAGTAATCGCTGAAATATCATTTACTTCCATATCCAGACAATACTTCCCGTATCCGTTCTGGATAAAAATCAGGTTAAGTTTTTTTGACAAAAATTTTTTCAGCGCAAAATGTCCCCTGTTATCATACCTTGCTACATCGTGATGAACTACACAGTTTAAGCCATCCTCTACAGCATGGTAATAAATCTTATTCTGATTCAGATAATACCCTATCGGATCTGAATCACAGAACACATAAATATCCTTATATTCCCTGAAATCTACGGGAATAAAGGGGGCTTCCAGCTTTGCATAACGCCTTGTAAAACGGATACGCTGCCACATATTTGACACAATATTTCCCCGGTCTCTTCTGAAAGCCTGAAGTTCCGGGAAATAATCTTCCCGTTTTTCATCAAAAGGAATCACGTCGGCAAACAGTCCGGTCGCTTTTACACGCTCCCCGAGCTGTTCAAAATCGTTGGACATACTGCTGAGTACCAGCGAAGCTGCCCCGGCCGCTTCCACGCCTTTTTCCCGCCGCAGATAAAGCTCTTTTAAAAACGCCACATATGCATGATAGTATGTGTGGCAGATATATATCCTGTCATTCATTTTATTCCCCTTACGTGCTCCGGCACGCATACCAATCAATTTATGTTCATTTTCCATACCGTACTCTTCGATACAGATGCAGCAACTTATAATACATATAAAAATAAATGTCTGATTTCATATGCATCCGAATCAGTTTTTTACTTTCCGCATCAGTATACTGCAGATAATATTGATTTTCCAGAAAACCAGGAATCTGTTCAAGCAGCCTTCCTTTTATTTCTTTGACAAAAGACAGATTTGTTTTTTTACAGGCCTGCATGTATGAAAACAATGTGTTCTTGTAAAAGAGTTCAAAAAATTTGTAATCTATTTCCTCCTTATACTTTTCATAAAATCCTCTTTTTTTACATTCTTCCATATAAATATCAGAAGCCTTCATTCTGTCATGACAGCGTTCTTCGCTGATAATGTGGACTGTAGATGCAGGATTCTGATAATAATAGTATAGAGCTTCTTCCACCTTCTCAAACCTTTTTGCGCATAGCATCGTAATTGCCCCTATGGCATTATCTTCATAAAACATGTGCTCCGGAAAATGAATCCCATTTTTCAGAAAAATATCCCTATGATATATTTTTATCACCATACTGCCGGGATCTAATATCATCTTTTTTTGTTTTTCAGCATCCGCTGCACCGGTCTGCTCCAAAGAATTGTTGCGGCTGTATTTACCCTGAACCATTGTCTTCTCCTGCACCAGCGTATAATCACAGCCCACAATGTCAGCTCCAGTCTGCTCCGCCTTATTTAGCAGCTTTTCATACATATCCGGTGCCGCCCAATCGTCGCTGTCCACAAAGCCGATCCATGTGCCGGCCGCTGCTGCCAAACCAAGGTTCTTTGCTCCCCCCTGCCTTCTGTTTTCCGGTGATGCAATAACTTTTATCTTCTCCGGAAATTTCTCTTCCCAGACTCGCAATGCCGCCAAGGAAGTATCTGTAGATTTATCATCAACAGCTATAATCTCATAATCCTCTACTGTCTGGTTCAACAGGGATTGTATGCAAAAATCCAGTTTTCCCTCTGCAACCATATTATAGACAGGCACTATAATGCTAAGTCTCATTTTTATTCTCTCCCTTGTCGCTCCCTACCTCCAGCACAATTTTATGTATTAATGACTTCCAACAGTTCATTTTGCAGCAGTTTTTCAATTATGGGAATCAATTCTTTCACTGCCACGCCGATTGTTTCACTGATCTCCAGCAGATCACGCTTACCATCTGCATAGGCGATAAAATCTACCATGCTTCTTATGCTGTAATAGCTGCCCTTCTGACTGACCGTCGGATATAATCCTCTTTTTCCCAGCTGCGGCTCGCATAAACACTTTATCCTATAAAAGGCATTGTGCTCTATCACCATAATCATCTGCTTATAGGCCTCCAAGGCCCCTTCTAAGCCCTCTGCGTTCACGAATGAGAGATTGTCCAGAGATGTATGGTACTCTGGGAATTCGCCGTACTTCGACCTACAGACCACACAGACAGGCAGATCCACCCCCGGCGCATTATACTGTCGTTCATCCGATCCTCTGTCTAAATAAGTGTAGCGCTTGTACTCCGGATAATGAAACCGTAACACATTTTTTGCCGCCCGGTCAGCCAGCGTATTTCCGTCTCTTGAAGGAATATAGGAATAGGTTCTGTTATCTCCCACACAGGACAGCACATACCCTGCGATAACCTTTTGTTTCATCACATCCAGATTTCTGCTCAAATAAGTAATAGAACCGATTGTCTCCGGTATAAAAATAATTCGGTATGTGTACCTTCTGTCCTTCAGAGAAGCAAGCCATGTAAAGAGTGCAGTTGCAAGCGCCGGTCCGGACAGTTCATTGTTTGCCATAGACGGATGACATAAATAAGTAGATAAAAACACTTCCTTTTCTGTCCTTCCAGGCAGAATCACCTCGCCATAGGTTAAACTTCCATCGAATAATTCACTGTCAATATACATATGGTACCGATCCTCCGGCAGGGCGTCCCGCATATTCCTGCTCATGCAGAAACCGGAACGCTCTTTGTAATAAGAGGTAACATAGGGGATAACATCCGGCTGATCCTCCTGTACGTAAATATACTGTTTCAATTCCTGAAGATTCACATACTTGTCCAAAGGCGCAGAATACCCCATTACATGAAGATTATTCTCCTTCATGTCAACAATCTTTTCACCTTTCCCGTTTTCAATATAGGCTTCCCTAATCTTCCACTCTTTGGGAACCACCCAGTCAAATACCTTTGTCCCGCTTGGCACTTCATAAAGCTTAAGTTCCGGAATATATTCCTGAAGTATTGACAACGTTTCTCTCACTCCGGCCCCGGTAATACTCCGACATATTGGGAAAAGTCTCTCTACTAACTGATACATCTTCTGTCCATCGCTCATATTATGTTTTCTCCTTTAAAAAATAAGTCTCGTCAACCTTTAATTTTTCCACAATACTTTCAAACATAGGCTTGCAGGAAAAACTTGAAATACTTCCCCAGCCGAACGGTACGCTCTTTTCAATGCCCCTTTCCAAGAGATATGCGCTTACACTTTGAGGATTTTCCTCGCTTCTCTTATCCAAGTGCCTCACATAATAAGGTACCGTCATTTCATATTCTTTCTCACCATCTCTCACAACACCGGAAAAATTTTTAAAAAATCTATGGCTTACTCCTATGCTCTCCTCCGCCAGGTAATATATCGTATAACCCTTATCAGCACCAAGCAGTATTATTTTATCATTGCTTTGAATCATTTTCCCGTACACGCTTTCCATCGAAAACGCGTCCGCACTGATGTCCATAAATTCTTCCTTTCGTTTCCCCCAGACAGAAAAAGAAAAAATCGGATGTATCGTTCTTGCGACGCCCTCGGAATTTCTGAAAAACTCTGTCAAAAGTCCTACTGTTGATTGGGATTTTTGCACATCAAACACCTGATTTTCACAAAAGCTATACGAAAAAGCCGGCATGATAATGGTTCCATTTTCTCCCACTGTTTCCTTCAATACCTTTAAAATCATGTTCAAATATTCATTTCTTGGCATTCCCGCCATACCAAGGCTGTAAATCTGAGAATGTACACAAACTGTGTCTCCTTTGTTTATTCCCAATTTCCACAGGGCGTTCTGCAGATCATATACTTTATATTCATTTTCCTCTGTTCTGGAAAACAAGCTTTGTCTTTCCTTTTCTGTAATGTATTGCATGGTTCTCCCTTATTATATTCCTGCTTTTTATTTTATAAATAATAACATATCCTCTTTTATCCTACAACCGGAATTTCAAAATGTAACTAAATGGCTTGACACTTTTGGACTATTGCGATAGTATGGACTATATCAGTAGTCTAGAGGATTTGAACATGAGGGAAAAATTATTTGACAGTGAAGCAAAGGTTATGGAAATCATTTGGGCGAAGGGCCCCTTACCCGCCAAAGACATCAGTTTGATTGCTGCAGATTCCATTGGCTGGAACAAAAATACCACATACACAATTATCAAAAAGCTTGAAGCAAAGGGCTTTATCCGGCGCGACGATCCGGGATTCATCTGCACTGCGCTTGTCTCGCGAAACGAAATGCAGAAACATGAAGCCCAGTCACTCTTGAAAAAGGTCTTCGGCGGCTCACGGCAGGCGCTGTTTTCCGCGCTGCTTCAGGATGAACCCCTTTCAGAACATGAAATTGATGAACTGAAGAAATTAATTGAAAACAGGTGACAGCTATGCTGGGGGAAACATTTTACTGGATATTCAATATGAGCATAACGGCTGCTGTTGCCGGTCTTGTTGTATTGCTGATTCGGACAGCACGTAAAATTCCAAGAAGGGTGATTTGTTTTCTGTGGTTCATCCCGTTCCTCAGAATGCTCCTTCCCGTTGGACTCAACAGCCCTTACAGCATAATGTGGCTAATCGCCCGTTTTACTACAAGAACCGTCACCGTATTTACGCCGGCAGATGGCATTGCGTTTTCCATGACCAACAGTGTTATGGCTGCAGACAGCTATTTCCCCATAACCTATAGGGCGGAACAGTTAGACCGACTGTTCTCCGCTGCTTCCATTGTATGGCTTATCGTTCTGCTGGCCGCTGCAGCTGCGTTAGCGATTCTGTACTTTTCCGCGATTTATGGGATAAAGGATTCTGTCCATCTGCGGGAAAATATATATTTGTCGGAGAAGCTGCCGTCACCTGCGGTATATGGGATTATCAGGCCCCGGATCATTCTTCCGGATTCCTATGCGGAAAAAGACATTGAATATATTCTGATGCACGAGAGAATGCACATCCGCAGATTAGATAATCTATGGCGGATTCTTGCCTTTTTTATCACTGCCATACACTGGTTTAACCCCTTCGCCTGGCTGTTTCTGAAGCTGTTCCTCGCAGATACGGAACTTGCCTGTGACGAATGTGTGCTTTCCAAATGCAAACCGACGCAAAGAAAAGAATATGCACTTTCCCTGCTGGAATGCAAAAGCAGCCCGGCCATATTTGCCTCCGCCTTCGGCGGCGCAAAAATCCGCACAAGAATTGAAAATATTATGTCGTTCCAAAAAATCACATGGATATCGGCGGCAGGTTTTCTTGCCCTCGTTACAGCAGTCGCAGTCATTCTTTTGACAAATGCCGGCTAAAAGGAGAATACTTTATGAAGAACAGAGCTTTGCGCAATTATTATATTTTTTCATGTATCGGAATCATTGCACTATCATTTTACCCGCTGCTTATGGGCGTTTACACGGTATCTGAGATGCTCCGTAACGGAGTGGTTCCCATGGAAAAATACCCAAAGTATATTATTCCATACACTCCTATCGCACTGGCACTTATTTTCAGTGTCGTATTCATGCCATTATTTCATAAGCTCTTCAAGCGTTTTGACCTTGCGGGCGCTTCGGTTTTCAGCGTGGGAGTGTTTTTCCTTTTTGAGAGGCTGATGGAGACAAAAATTCTGGTTCAGGCACAGGCAATCGTGTTCCTTGAGAGCTGGCAGATGTCCCTGTGCATTGTTCAACCCGACCTGTATCAGACACGTACCTGGGAGGCTGTGGACGTTCTGCTGGGCGGTTACAGTCCTGCTTTCAAGCTTCATTTTTATATTATTTCGGTGGTGATTATTCTTTCTGCCCTGAATTGCATTTACGGTTTTGCAAAAATAATCCGCACCGGTGATAAAAGCCGCAGAAAATCTCTGGTCATCCAGGCTGTCTGCTGCGGCCTCTTTCTGGGAATGTGCATATGGGCCTGCTTTACTGCCTTCTACCGCACAGGCGAACTTACCGTATCTGCCCTTTCCGCTGTCCTGATGATTCTGTTCTTTATCGTTTTCGGGGTGACAATGGGCGCCTTTACTGGTTCATTTACCCTCGGAAAAAGGAAAATATGGTCTGTATTTCTTCCTGCTCTTGTTTCCTCCCTGATAACCCTGATTATGTATATCGGGGAAATGATTCTCTTAAGCGGACATCTATATCGCTTCGGCACCGGCTTCTTCTTCCGGGGCCTTCCGTTAATAGTGCTTGCGCCTGTGGATATTTTCGTCATTCTCCTTGCAGGATGCATCAGTGCGGGCATCTTTTATTTGCTGAATAATCATTCATAATTTTGTGCATGTGCGTTCATAGCAATTATTATTTCCTCAGCTAATGGCCCTTCTTTTAATTATAGCAGTAACTATAGTCTTTCCTCAACACTCAAAGTCGTCCAGAAACAAAAGTGGCGTAAAATCGACCGTTTTCGTCAAATTTACACCACTCATCACCTACGCAAAACCTGAACCATCATAGTTTGATTTCGCGCCGTTTACTGCGGAAGATGGGACTTGAACCCACACGACATTGCTATCACAAGATCCTTAGTCTTGCTCGTCTGCCAGTTCCGACACTTCCGCATACACAGCACATGCACTGCGCGATTATCATCATAGCATTCCTCAGCTAAAATGTCAATCCTTTTTTGCATTTTGCTGAAAGCCAGAACCTCCAAAAATACCGTAAGTACTTTCGGAGGTTCGTTACTTTTACTGTCTTGTCTGACTCTATCCCTACCTCTGAACGCGTCCGGAAGCGTCTCCGCCTGCAAGGGTCTCAACCTCTTTTCTGGAAACCAGATTGAAGTCGCCAGGGATGGTGTGCTTCAGCGCGGAAGCAGCCACGCCGAACTCCAGGGCAGCCTTGAAGTCCTTGCCGTCCAGCAGACCGCAGATCACGCCGCCTGCAAAGGAATCGCCGCCGCCCACACGGTCAACGATGGGATGAATGCTGTACTCCTTGGAGTGATAAAATTCCTTGGTATCTCTGGAATAAATACATGCGGACCAGCCGTTGTCGGAAGCGGAATGGCTCACACGCAGGGAGGAAATACAGTACTCAAAATTGTAATCCGCTACCATCTGCTCAAATATGGACTTGTAGCCTGCCAGCTCCAGATCACCGCTGGTAACATCAGTCTTGCCGGGCTTGTAGCCCAGCACCAGCTCTGCGTCCTCCTCGTTGCCGATGCAGACATCCACATACTGCATCAGGTTCTTCATAACCTTCTGTGCCTTCTCGGAGGACCACAGCTTCTTGCGGAAGTTCAGGTCTACGGAAACCTTTACGCCATGCTTCTTTGCAGCCTTCAGAGCCTCCTCCGTCAACACTGCCGCCGCGTCGGAGACAGCGGGAGTAATCCCGGTAAAGTGGAACCAGTCTGCATCCTTGAAGATTTCATCGAAATCAAAATCAGCAGCGGTAGCCGTAGAAATGGAGGAATGGGCTCTGTCATAGACCACCTTGGAGGGTCTCATGGAAGAACCGCTCTCCAGGAAGTAAATGCCCAGTCTCTCGCCGCACTTTGCAATATGCTTTGTGCCCACATTGTACTTTCTCAATGCAGCCACTGCGCACTCGCCGATCTCGTTTGCCGGAACGGCAGTGACGAACTCAGCGTCATGTCCGTAGTTTGCCAGAGATACCGCCACGTTTGCCTCTCCGCCGCCGTAATTGATGTCGAACTCGTCAGCCTGAATAAACTTCTCAAAATTGGGGGTGGACAGCCTCAGCATAATCTCACCCATGGTTATTACCTTTGCCATTGTTGTAAATTCCCCTTTTCTTTTTTCATCTTTAATACGATTTATAAAACCTATAAGACTTTACTTCTGCACCAGGTGTACTGCGAACCCGCCTACCTCTTCCTTCAGGTAGATGGCCTTGTACTTGCCCTTGTCGTCCTTCTTAGGCTCCTCGAACTCTACCCCAAGGACGGTGCTCATGTAGTTCACTGCCCTCTCAATATAGTTGGTACGGATTGCAATATGTCCGTTTGTACCCTTGAAAGGAGTCTTCATCACTTCTACTGCAGTTCCCGCAAAGATGGAGCTGTTGCCCACCTTGGCAGGCATACCGAACAGGAATGCGTAACGGTTCGCTATCTTCGCTGCTTCCTCCTCGTTTGCCCCATTGATGCCCACATGAGCCAGTTCAAAGCCAAGCATGGTCTGCACGGCTTCTCTTGTCAGAGTCTCAATCTTGTCCCACGCCCCTTCATTAATCAAATCACCGGGCACCATCCAGGAACCGCCGCAGGCGATAATCTTGGTGAAATCGAGATAGGAGGTCAGATTCTTTGCGTTGACACCACCTGTGGGCATAAACTTCATGTTCACATAGGGCGCCGCCATAGCCTTAATCTTTGCCAGGCCGCCGGACTGCTCCGCGGGGAAAAACTTCACCACATCAAGTCCAAACTCAATAGCCTGCTCGATATCCGAAGGGCTGGAAGTACCGGGAGTGATGGGCACGCCCTTATCAATACAATACTTTACGGTCTTGGGATTCAGGCCGGGGCTTACAATAAACTTTGCGCCTGCAGCCACCGCCGCGTCAACCTGCTCCGCATTCAGAACCGTTCCTGCGCCAACGCACATGTCAGGAAAATTCTCCGTCATGATTTTGATGGCGCCCGCAGCTGCACTGGTACGGAAGGTTACCTCTGCGCAGGGAAGCCCGCCTGCACACAGCGCCTTTGCCAGGGGCAGAGCGTCCTCCTCCCTGTCGATTTTCACAACGGGAACAATACCGATTTTACTAATCTGCTCTAATACTGCATTCATTTTTTACCTCTTTCTGCCGCCTCTGCGGCACAAACAATTCACATCCCTGCTCTCAGGCAAGAATCTCCTTCACTGCCGCCGCAAGCTTATCGCACTTGCAGTTTGCAGGAAAATACTCTTTGAATTTGTCTCCGGAAAGCGCTCCCTTCACCAGGTCGCGGTCAAGGTTCTGCAGAATGGTAACCATATCCGTATGGGTTACCTCCTTCACCTTGTCCAGAATCTTTTTGTTTCTCTGCTCCGGCTCCACCCTCTCAGGCGGATAACCACCGCCGCCGGGTGCGCAGAACAGCTTTTCAAAAATATACTCCAGATTCAGCTCGCCGCCCCAGCCAAAATTCTCTGCAAAGGGAAGGGCCACACAGTTGCCGTCATTTACCTGAGAAAACAGGTAAGCATCCAGCGGAGACTCGATATGTCCGCAAAGCACCTTCGGAAAGGAATTGCAGGCCAGCATGGCGCCCTCGCCGGTGCCGCAGCCGGTGATTACATAATCCGCCGCGCCGGAATTCAGCAGCACCGCCGCCAGGATACCGTTCTGCACATAGGTCAGGGAATTGGGATCCTCCGCGCCGCACATGCCGTAGTTGAATACCTCATGGCCCATGGGCTCCACTACCTTTTTCAGGGTTGCGCAGATCATCTCATTTTTTGCCGCCTGGCTGTTCTCATTAATCAATGCAATTTTCATGGTAAATAGCCTCCTGATAACTTTATTTTCGCTTTCGCGTTCCGGGGCGTTTCACGCGCCGAATTGCCTGGCACGCAGCTGCTCATGCGAGCATGGCATCTGCATGCTAGGCAGCCCGGCTTTGTGGTGTTCGACTATTCAGGCTGCTTGCCGATGTAAGCCAGGATACCGCCGTCCACATAGAGAATATGGCCGTTCACTGCGTTGGACGCCTCGGAAGCCAGGAATACTGCGGGACCGGTCAGCTCCTCCGCCTTCAGCCATCTGTTGGCAGGAGTCTTGGCGCAGATAAACTGGTCGAAAGGATGTCTGCTGCCATCCGGCTGTATCTCGCGCAGAGGCGCTGTCTGAGGAGTCTCGATATAGCCGGGTCCAAGGCCGTTGCACTGAATGTTGTACTGGCCGTACTCGGAGCAGATATTCCTGGTCAGCATCTTCAGGCCGCCCTTTGCCGCCGCATATGCGGAAACAGTCTCACGTCCCAGCTCAGACATCATGGAACAGATGTTTATAATCTTGCCATGCCCTTTCTTAATCATGGAAGGAATAACCGCCTTTGATACGATGAAGGGTGCGTTCAGATCCACATCAATAACCTGTCTGAACTCAGCCGCCGTCATCTCGGTCATGGGAATTCTCTTGATGATACCGGCGTTGTTCACCAGAATGTCAATCACGCCCACTTCCTTCTCAATCTGTGCTACCATTGCATTGACAGCTTCCTCGTTGGTCACGTCGCAGACATAGCCGTGAGCCTTGATGCCTTTCTCAGCATAGGCGGCCAGTCCCTTGTCCACCAGCTCCTGCTTGATGTCGTTGAACACGATGGTCGCGCCCGCCTCCGCGTATGCGGAAGCAATGGCAAACCCGATCCCGTAGGATGCGCCTGTCACAAGAGCTACTTTGCCTTCCAGTGAAAAGTTTAAAAAATTTCCCATTTGATTGTCTCCTTTTTGTTTTATTTTAAATAATAAAAAGTTACATTAAATCCTTCATTGCCACGCCATCCATGTCGTCAAAGTCCTGGTTCTCTCCCACCATGCCCCAGATAAAAGTATATGCCCTGGAGCCGCAGCCCGAATGAATAGACCAGCTGGGAGAAATTACGGCCTCCTCGTTTCTCATAACAATGTGGCGGGTCTCATTGGGCTCGCCCATATAGTGCATCACAAAAGCATCCTCAGGCATCTCAAAATACAGATACACCTCCATGCGTCTGTCATGGGTGTGGCAGGGCATTGTGTTCCATACACTGCCCGGCTCCAGCTTTGTCATTCCCATCTCCAGCTGGCAGCTTTCCACCTGGCCCGGCAGGATATATTTACAGATAACCCTGTGGTTTGCATCCTCAAGGCTTCCCAGCTCCACCTTATTTTCAGGCTTTACGATAACCACGCCCTCCTCCGGTTCTCCCTCCGGCTTAATCAGAACAGTAGGGCAGGTTCTGTGGGCAGGTGCCGAATTCAGGTAATACTTTGCAGGCTCTGCTGCGTCATCGCTGGCAAAAATAATCTCCTTTGACCCCATGCCGATGTACATAGCCTCCTTGAAGCCAACCCTGTACACTTTACCATCTACGGTGATTGTTCCCGCACCGCCGATGTTGATGACACCCAACTCTCTTCTCTGGCAGAAATACTCCGCCCGCAACTCGTCCCCTGCCGTCAGGGTAATGGGCTTTACCGGCACTGCCGCTCCTGTGATGATTCTGTCGATGTGGCTGTACACCAGCTTGATCTCACCGGGCACGAAAAGATTCTGAATCAGAAACTCCTCCCGCAGACGCTCCGTGGTATAATGCTTCACATCTCTGGGTGATACTGCTGTTCTCAGTTCCACTGTAACACACCTCTCCTTTCTCACACTTAATCTTTCATGGTTGGAACACTGTATCTGCGTTCTTCCACCATGTTGTCTCCATGTAAGCGCTTACATTATAACATAAAACTTAACTAAAGTATAGCACAATCAAAAAAAATCTCCAAGTTTTTCCCAATTTTTTTGCTCTCTTTATAACCTTTTTAACGAACAGCCCGCTCCTTTTCCATTCGCTTGACCTCTTTCCAGAGCGCCAGCGCTTCCTCAGGATTTTCCGGCCGCTTCGTGTCCCCGAACACATGGGGATGCCTGCGAATCAGCTTGTCCGCCAGGCCCTGAACCACATCCTCAAAGCCAAAGGCGCCTCTCTCCTTGGCAATCTCACAGTGCAGAAGCACCTGCAGCAGCAAATCTCCCAGCTCCTCGCACAGATTTTCGTCATCCTTCCGCTCAACCGCCTGAATCACCTCGCCGGACTCCTCCTCCAGGCACTCCCGCAAAGATTCATGGGTTTGGGCGCTGTCCCAGGAACACCCCTGGGGACTGCGCAGAACAGCGACGATTTCCAACAGTTCCTCCATAGTGTGAGGCTGTTTTTCAATGTATGCTTTTCCGTTGTATTCCCGCATTTCTTTTCTCCTTTACCATTTCAGGCTCATGCAGATTTCATCCCCGTCTACCTCTCCTGTAGGCTGAAAGCCAAAGGATCTGTACATTTTCTCCGCGGCGTCATTACCCTCTATATAACAAAGAACAACTTCCCGGAACCTGCCGTCCCGCTTCAGTTCATCCAGAACAAGCTTACATGCCGCCCTGCCGTATCCCCTGCCCTGATATCTCCTGTCGATAAAAAACTGACTGAAATCATATGCCTGCATTTCCTCTATATCATAGTACATCGCCGCTCCCACAGGCGTATCCCCCATGTAAATAATATATGCCCTGCTTCTGCTGTTCCTGTAAGCATAAGCCCGGGCCAGCGTCCCGGACAGGCTCGACACATAATACCTCTGTTCCTCGCTTACTCCGATGTCCACACGCCAGTTTTCAGGATCCACTTCTTTTAAGTATAATTCTTCCATTCCGTTCCTCTTCCTTCACTTCAACTTCAGTTCCATGTAGCAAGCCTCCCGGAAGCATCACACTCCCGGGAGGCTGTTCCGGCATATCCGGTTACTTTTCCAGCGGCTTTCCCGTCAGAAGCTCATAGCCCTGTAAATATTTCTCAATGGTCTTGTCCACAATATCCTGAGGCAAAGTCCAGTTGCTGTCCTGATTAGCCTTCAGCCAGTCTCTCGCAAACTGCTTGTCAAAGGAAGGCTGCCCGTGTCCCGGCTCGTAGCCTTCTGCAGGCCAGAAGCGGGAACTGTCGGGCGTAAGCATCTCGTCGCCGATGACAATGTTCCCATTCTCATCCAAGCCGAATTCAAACTTGGTGTCCGCAATAATAATTCCCTTTGTCAGCGCATAGTCTGCACACTTTTTATAGAGCGCAATGGTGTAATCCCTAAGCCTCTCCGCATACTCCCGGCCCTTTCCGGGGAAATGCTTCTCCAGATAATCCACACTCTGCTCAAAAGAGATATTCTCATCATGGTCTCCAATCTCCGCTTTTGTGGAAGGGGTATAGATAGGCTCAGGCAGCTTATCCGACTCCTTCAGTCCTTCGGGAAGCCTGATGCCGCAGACGGTTCCATCCTTCTGATAGCTTGCCCAGCCGCTTCCGGTAATGTATCCCCGCACAATACACTCCACCGGAAGCATGGTCAGCTTTTTGCACATCATACTGTTGCCGTCAAATCTCTCCTGTCTGAAAAATTCCGGCATATCATTCACGTCAACAGAAATCATATGGTTGGGAAGAATATCCTCCGTCATGTCAAACCAAAACTTCGACATCTGGGTCAGAACCGCTCCCTTTTTGTCCACCTTATTATTAAGGATCACATCAAAACAACTGATTCTATCCGTGGCAACCATAATCATGCTGTCACCGTTATCATATATCTCACGTACCTTGCCCTCCTTCACGGGCTTAAACTCCTGAATACTCATTGCTTTGCTCCTCCGCACTGATTTTCTTAAAACCGCTTCTAAAATAAAGCTACTCTTAAAGTGTATTGTATTCCACGGAAAAAATCAAGCGGTTTTATTTTTGCTTTTTTCTGCCGAATAAGCCCCACAGCAATAGACCTGTCACTGCCATCACCCCCAGCACCGCGGCAATGACCGATCCGGCAACGCTGTTTTTCACATCCGGCAGCGGGTCTGCGGCAGGATAGATTACCACATCCTGAGGTATCACGGTCTCATCGGCCTCCAGCTCAGGGTTTGCTGGATCATCCAGACAAATCCAGGTATTCCTCATGCCATAGCAATAGCCCACAAAGGCCCACATCCGGCCCTGGGAATCCTTCCAGCATGTATCAAAGGTCTGCATATTCTGAAGCCCCTTGGCAGGTATCCGGTCAGCTTCTATGCTCCCGGAACAGGGATACGACCAGAGCACCACTGTCTCCAGACCATCCAACGCCCTGTCATAGGCCGGGTCATGCTCCACAAACTCCTGCTCATGGGCTTCCCTGAAGCTGATGTAATCCGGATTTGCCAGACAGTCCGAGGTCTTAATCCAGCCTTCTACCTTTTCATACCCCTGCGCATTCATCTCTCCTGTCATAACGGCGCACCAGGTTTCCCCCTTATCGTCGGTATAATGCCAGCTGCTCCAAACAGGCGCACCGTTGGCAAGAACCTCTTTCTGCCGGGCAGAGACAGGGCTTTCCCACACAATGGCATACCCCTCGGCGCCGTTGACCGTGTATGTCCGGTAGAGATAATCGCAGTCACTCTGATGAGCCTTCCAAAAACTGTCCTCAAGTTCAATCAGCACATCCGCATAAACCTTTACAGGCAGAACCCCCACAGATAGCAGGCACGCAGACAGCAGGCAGATTAACAGCTTTATCCTCTTTTTCATACTTACCTCCCTTAAATCCAACTATCTAACACAAGTCCCAGACAAAAGGAAAAAGCGTTGGCTGACAGAGAAAAGAGCCAGGGACGGCGCACGGCGCCGCCTAATCTGCTATAGCACACTCCTTCCACAGCCACAGCCCCCATTTCCAGAACCGCAGTAACGACCGGGCCGGGAAACAGGGCATGAAGCAGCACCACCGCCGGGTTTGTCAGCACATTCACCAATACCATCAGCAGTAAATCCCCGTGCCTCAGTCCCCACACCAGAGCAACTGCCCCCTCAAAGACAAGGGTCAGCGCCAACGGAAGGACAAAATCAATCAGTCTCATCCTTTCTCCCTTCCGTCTGCCTTAAGCCAAAAAACAGAGGCGGCAGAGACAGAACAGTTCCCGCTGCCAAAGCCGCCGGGCCAAAGCTGCCCCAGCCAAAATAGACCGGCAAAAATCCCAGAAACAGCCCGAAAGTCAGCAGGCCGAAAGAAAAGCCCTTCATCCCCGGAAACAGTCCCGCCATGGCCCAGAGTGTCAGCGGCATAGTCATGTTGAACAGAAACAACGCCCCCAGACCGGCTGCCGGATAATTTCCGCCCACAAAGCAAATCGCCGACAGGCACAGGCTCGCCATCGCCGTGGGAAGCATGCCAAATCTGTCCGCCAGATAGCCTCCCGCCGCTTTTCCCCCTGCTGCGGCGCAGACCGCCATCCAGCCGAAATCCGCCTTCCAGGGCAAATTTGCCGCCAGTCCCAGCAAAGAACGGAAAATTACCACCAACAGCAGACACGCCGCCCCACCCCACAGTTTAAAGCCTCCCTGGGGCAAGACAAGCACTGTGTTGTCTGCGCCCCGCCCAAAACGCCACAGGATTACCGCTGCGATTGCCAGAGAAATACAGACTGTCAAGGGATGCCCTGAAAACGCCAAAATTCCTCCAAGGTACACGCCAAAGGCTCCCGGCGAGACAAACAGCCCCAAAGGCCCTGCCCGTCTCCCGCTTTCGTTCAGGGTGTTCAGCCCGCCTCCCACATGAAATGCCGCATTGCCCAGTCCTGCCGCAGCCACAGCAGCCAGCCCCGGCGGCAGCGCCCAGCCCAGCAGCACCAAAAGACAGCCTGCGGATGCAAACAGATGACACCGCCCCAGCCTGTCTGCCAGCAGCCCTACAGGCATCTGCATCCCAAAGGCAAGCAGATTATACAGCAGAATCGCCGCCTCAGGATTCCAGTCAGGGCAGATTCGTCCCAAAAGCAGCAGTGCGCACCCAAAGTCCACCAGAAAATGAGCCGCCGCATAAATTCCCAGCCGAAGCTTCGCCATAGCTTTCACCTCCATCTGCTGTATAAGACGTTTTTTTCTGCCGGAAGTTCCCGTTCATCCCCCAATTTATCCCTCAATGCCTAATATACTCCCGCCGCGTCCTTCGGCAGTCTGCGTACATGTTCCAGATAGCTTCTGCTGTTTGCGCCCTCCGTCTCATTGTATTCGTATCCAAGCTCCCTGCCCACATACCCCGCAGTCTGCCGGAACAAATCGCACATCCTGAAAACAGCCTCCCAGGCGTCTCCTAAGTCCGCAGAAAACCATGTGGAAAGATATGCCTCCCACTCTTCTTCCTCCAGCCACCGATACATATATTTTCCGGATTTTCCCACGCTGACGGAAAATCCTGTCAGGATTCCAACCTTCCATGCCAGCATTTTCTCCAACTGCTTCCGCACATGAAAATTCACCATATCCTGAACATATGGCATCTCGCCCCGCCACAGGCCCTTTGCCACATTGTTCAAACACCACCAGAACTCATTGCACACGCAGGCATACAGCGCCCCGTCCGGCTTTCTGACATGATAACCGCTGTCATTGGACTCCGGCAATTTAGGAAAACGGTTGTCCTTATCCATTAAAATCACTGTCAGGGAATCATCGAACCCATCCGCCAGAGTCTTTTCCACTGTCTCCACATGCAGGTCTATCCTGACTCCGTCCGCAAACTGTACCAGCCAGCCGTAGCTCTCGGAGATGTCCGTTCCCTCGTCCGGGAACTCATCCGGCAGCTGCATATACAGAATCTCCCCAAACTGTCGTATCCAGTTCCTGTCCGCTATAAAACTCTCCGTCTCCCTCACTGCATAGACCACATCATAGTCCTGGAAAATATCTTTCGGAACATTCGGATTCGTCCTGGAACCGTTCATGTAGGCCCCTCTGATTCTCTCGTCCTTCTCTCCGATTTCCAGAATCAGGTCAAATATTTCCTTCTCGCTGCGCATTCGTCCTCCTCCCTGCCGCTGTCCGGCACCTACGGTCAAGATTATTTCATTGTCCAATATCCGTCATAAAGATATCCGTTCTTTCCTGCCAGCAGAGAATCTGACTTTCTGAATCCTGCTTTCTGAATTGCTTTCATTCTTTCTACCGCATATATCGGAGCTTTCGTGATGATTCCATCACACCCCAGCATTTCGGAAAGCTGCGGCGCTATGAGTGCCACAATGTCATACAATGCCTCTTCTTTTTCATAATCGCTTCTGACGTCCACTCTCAGAATTCCCATGTTATTAAATTCATCCTCGGAAACCCGCAAACACAGTTCAACTGTTCCAATCACATTTGATACTGTTTTGTCAACAATAGAAAGTCTGGCAAACCAGCCGTTTTCATATGATAAATTCCAAAAGTTAAGAGCTTCCTGCATTCTTTCTTTTGTTGCATAGTAAAAATTATCCCCGTCACAATTATCACTGTTAAAAAAGGGCAGCGCATTCTTGTCGCTGTAAACTTTCAGCAGGTCCTCACAATCTTCATTATCAACCAATCTTAATATAAATTTCTCGCTTTCCAGTATAGGACATGTTTCATAAATGTTCATAATGTACCTCCGTCAATTCCCTTTCTTTTCTGACATAACCTCCCCACCCAGAAACATTACATATATCTGGCAGGGGTTCCGCTCGTCCCAAAGGGTCGGAAACATCTCAAATTCCTGAAAGCCAAGACTGAGGTAAAACTGATTCGTGGCGTCGTACTCCGGATAGTGCCCCGTTGCTACGGTTTTCACCTGCAGAAAGGAATACCCTGCCTTGAAGGCACGTTCCCTTGCAGCTTCAAACAGCCGACTTCCGATTCCTCTGCGGTGAAATTCCCTCCGTACTCCCAGTACCGCCAGTTCAACGGTACTATTTCCCGTCTCTTTCAGACACAAAAAGCCTCTGGGGCTTTCGCCTTCCATTGCCCCAAAGAAAATTTGCTCCCCGCTTTCCGCAATATAGGTCTCCCTGGCCTCCGGTATGCCGAACCAATCGGGCAGCGCCTCCAGTATTTCACGGGCAATCGCCCGCTTCCGGCCTGCCTCGCAAATCTCCCTTATCTCCAATCCTGCTTCTGTCACCGCTTCCATAACTCCCCCCATAGTTTTCCTTATCTTTTCAGATGTTTATCCCCCCATAGCAAATCCTTATTGCCGTCAGCTTATTCAAAGCTTATAAAGGTATTCTACAGCCAATTCGAAAGCGTATCTGATAATGATTGGCACGTTTAATCAGATATACCTTATCTCACGCTTCAGTTCAGAAACCTCCTGGCTGCTGTTCCAGTTATCCCATGCAGGATATTCATCCTCTGCAACCTGTCCTGCAAGCCCCCGGTTCAGGCCTTTGCTATGTCTTGCAGCCTCACTTTACTGTAGCCTTCCCCGGACTACTGCCTCAGCCGCTTCATCATCCAGTATGCATCCGCATAGGTGCCATCCTGATACTTCATATTGTTCGGAAGGGTGCCGTAGATTACAAAGCCCATATCCTTGTACAGCCGGATAGCTCTCTCATTGTCCGCCACTACCTCCAGCTCCGCCTGTTCAAAGCCCTTCTCTCCTGCAATCTTCAGCAGCGCCTCCAACATAGCCCGTCCTATGCCGCACCCTGTAAATTCCTGTACAAGGGCAATCCCCACGCCCACCCGGTGCCGATATCTGTTGGGACCGTTTCCCATAAGGGAGCAGTTTCCCACATATTTCCCGTTCAGGAACCCCAACAGCATAGCGCTGTTTTCCGAATCGTTCTGCCGTCGTATAAACCCTTCTTCCTCCTCTATGGTCATGGTAATTTCCTCCGGTTCCTTCACAAGATACCGTGTCTCCCCGCAGACCCTTCTGAGGTACTCAAGCATCATCTCCGCATCCGTCTCCCGGGGATTTCTAAGCAGCAGTTCCCCTCCCTTCACTGTCAAAACTACATCCTCTGTGCGCATATCTTTTCTCCTCCTGCAATTCTCCTTGCCACATACACGCCGCTGGCGGAAGCATGGGACAGGGAGTGGGTGACGCCGCTGCCGTCCCCAATCATGTATAGCCCCCTGTGACAGCTCTCCAGATTTTCGTCAATCTCAACTTCCATATTGTAAAACTTCACCTCCACACCGTACAGCAGCGTATCGTCATTGGCTGTGCCGGGGGCTATCTTGTCCAGAGCATAAATCATCTCAATAATGCCATCCAGAATACGTTTCGGCAGCACAAGGCTCAAATCGCCGGGAGTAGCCGCCAGGGTAGGCTGCACCAGCCCCTCCTCAATGCGCTTTGAATTGCTCCTCCGGCCTCTCACCAGGTCGCCGAACCGCTGCACAATAACGCCGCCTCCCAGCATGTTGGAGAGTCTGGCAATGCTCTCGCCATAGCCGTTGCTGTCCTTAAAGGGCTCCGAGAAATGCTTTGCCACCAGAAGGGCAAAGTTTGTATTCTCCGTCCTCTTCTCCACATCCTCATAGCTGTGACCGTTTACGGTGACAATGCCGTTTGTGTTCTCATTTACCACAATGCCGTAGGGATTCATGCAGAAAGTGCGTACATTGTCCTCAAACTTCTCCGTGCGGTACACAATCTTGCTCTCATACAGTTCGTCCGTCAGATGGGAGAAAATCACCGCCGGCAGCTCCACACGCACGCCAATGTCCACACGGTTTGATTTTGTGGGAATCTCCAGCTCCCTGCACACCTTCTCCATCCACTTGCTGCCGCTGCGTCCCACAGAGACAATGCATTTCTCACACTCGTAAGTATCATTGCCGCAGAGTATCCTGTATCCATCCTCTGCCGCCTCTATCCTGTCCACCGGCGTATCAAAATAAAAATCCACCCTGTCCTTCATTGCCCCATACAGATTTTCCAGCACCACAAAATTGATGTCCGTGCCAAGGTGGCGAACGGAAGCATCCAGCAGATTCAGCTTGTTCTGCAGACACAGCTTCTTGAAATGAGTTCCCGCAGTGGAATACATTTTTGTCCCTTCTCCGCCATACTCCATGTTGATGCCATCCACATATTTCATAAGATCAATGGCTTCCTTCTTGCCGATATACTCGTAAAGGGTACCCCCGAAATCGTTGGTAATATTATACTTTCCATCCGAAAATGCCCCTGCGCCGCCAAATCCGCTCATAATGGAGCAGGATTTACAGCCGATGCAGCTCTTCACCTTCTCCCCATCGATAGGACAGTGACGCTTTTCCAGAGAATGTCCCGCCTCAAAAACGCCTACCTTAAGCTCCGGCGCAAGCTTTGTCAGCTCATATGCCGAAAAAATTCCTCCGGGGCCTGCCCCTACAATAATCACATCATATCTCATAATTCTACCTCCGTTATATTATCGGCAGTGTCTATTTCACTGCCTGTTCCAACCACCATGCAGCAGCAAAACCCAGGTATCAGCTCTGTTCCTCGAAGCAGGATGACTTGCCGCGCCTCCTGCTCAGCATCATAATTCCCACAAATACCGCAATACTCACCAAGGTGACAATAATACCCGCCGCTGCCCCCGCCGAACGGTACTTCATCTCAATCTCGTAAGTCCCGGGCTCCAGGTCAAAGGCCATGAGACAGCCTCCAAACAACTCTCCATCCACCTTTTCCCCGTTCATACGCACCGTCCATCCATCCTCGTAAGGCACTGACAAAATCAGCCGCCCCGGCTCCTCCAGTGTAATCCGGCCGGAAATGAAATTACTCTCCCACGTCACGTTTTCCAAATGCCTCTCCGACAACACCGCCAGCGCCTGGCCCAGCACCTCCTGATCCAGCCTGTAAATGTCCGCCGATATTTTCGGCGTTTCATCCTTTTCGTCCCCGTTTGTCAGCGTAATGGTCTGGCCCTTCTCCAGATATCCAAGATACAGGATACATCCCCTCTTCAAATCTCCGAAGGTCTCCTCGTCCCTGCTGCCGCCGATACACTGAATCTTACCGGTTCCGGATGCCGTCACCATCGCGTAATAAATACCGCCCTCTTCCGGTGTAAACCGTATGTCGTCCCCCGCCTCGGACTTTTCCGCTGTGCGAAACAGCTGCCCGGATACTCCAAGTTCTCTCACGATCCGATTTTGGAGGTTTACAGCCTGATTTTCATACCCTTCCGGAATGTCAAATCCTACAGGTGCCACATAGCCAAAGGGAAGAACCTCATTGCACTCATACAGAAAAATGTCGCCGCTCTGTGCAAGCTGTGTATACAAGCCGCACCCGTAAGCATCCGACTCTCCGAACATATAATTTACATTCAGCAGAGCAGAGGTAAGCCCCGTTGCGCCGTCAAAGCTGTAATATACCTTGCTGTGGCGCATCCCCAAACGTTTGTATAAATCCATAACATACGAATTCAGGGTGGAGGAAAACACACTGGCTGAAGGATACCCTGTCAGCGTCGCGTCGTTTTTTGTCTTCCGGGTAAACTTTTCCACCCGGTAAAAACCATCTGTCCTCTCCCTGGTCAGCTCATACAACGCCCTGTAATCCTCCTGCTGATTCAAATAGGCGGCCCGGTCTGTGGTTCCGATACTGGTATCCCAGGTGTTGAATCCGCACTCCGCCAGCACCAGCGCCAGGGCTGCAGCCGCAATTCCCTGTCTCACCGTTTCCTTCCGCTTCGTCCGGTACAGGTACAGAAGCACTGCATACATGGTGACAAACAACAGAGTCAACAGCTTTACTCCCAGTTCAAAATCCTCGTGGTCAACAAACTTCTCACAGAACAGTAAAAAGCCGACAGCGCAGAGATAACCGTACAAAATCTGCTGTTCCTCCGCCTCCTGCAGGCGATGGTACGCTTCATAGCACATAGTCAGCACCAGAAACACATAGATGAAAGACTGCCGTGCAGGAAGAGAGTCGGGATAATTCAATCCATGCCAGATAAAATTCAAAATATTGGTGGAAAAGCTAAGCAGCATAAAACCGGCCAGGGCCAGCCTGCAAAACTTCTCCCGGATGGAAATCCGCCGATTCATCAAATACATGGGAATGAGCATCAGCACCATGCTGCCGCAGTAAATATTGGGCCAATGATCCAGCCCCCTCTCCGTGTAGACGCAGACGCAGTGCCTGGCCAGCATATCCAGAACGGAGAAATAGGACTCAACCTTCTCCGGGAACACAGTTTTCCCAAAATCCGTCTGTATAATGGCGCAGACCTCCGGAATCAGCAGAATTGCCGCCATACCTCCCGCCAGAAGAGAAAACAGCCCAAAATAACCGATGCTGCGCAGACGTCTCTTCCGCTCCGTCACAAGAAGCACTCCGAAGTACAGCACAAGGAAAATACAAATCATAATGGACAAGTAAAAGTTAGTAAAGATGGAGAATGCCAACGTCAGACAATACAGCCCCCATTTTCCCTCTTTCACCAGCCGCTCCAGCCCCAGCAGAATCAACGGCAGCAGCCAGATACAGTCCAGCCACATGATATTATAATTATACGCCGCCATAAACCCGGAAAAAGCATAGAACATGGAAAACAGCAGGACAGCCCCGTCCTTCGTTTCAAAGTGCTTCTGAAAATAATAACATGCGGTCAGTCCGCACAGCCCTGTTTTAAAGACCACGAGATAGCCAATAAACTCTATCAGGTGCCCGCCCCATACCGGCAGCGCAAAAATGTGAAAGGGGCTGGCCAGATAATAGACAAAAAGGGCAAGGAAATTAGAACCGATTCCCACATTGAAGGAAAAGTCCAGGCTTTCGCCTCCCCTCACCTTGTGAAGAAGTTCGCTGAAAAACGGCATATACTGATGATACAGATCGCCGGACAGGAAGCTCCTGCCCCCAAGGGGATAGATTCCGTTTACTATAAAAAGGCAAAGCATAACCGCCACCGGCAGCAAAAACGCCAGCAGCCGCACTGCGCCTTCCTGTTTTATTTTTCTTTCTTTCATAAAATACAGGCCTCCACTCGGCTCTGAGTAGTTACTTTTTTTCAAGTATAACAGATTTTTCCACGCCTCACAACATATACTAATGAAACGGTTCCTATAAGGGGGTCAGCAAATGAAAATTGCAGTTGCAGGGAAAAAGACAGCCACAGAAAACTATGTCCGCTATGTGGCTGACCGCGGCATGGAGCCGCTGGTTACTTTAAATCCGGGAGAAATTGCGGGATGCGATGCCCTGATTCTCCCCGGCGGAGGTGATATCACTCCTGCTTTCTTCGGAGAACGAAACAGGGGATCCCACAGCATTGACACGGAGCTGGATGTCCTGCAGTTCCAGGCCTTTGATTTATGTATCCGCACCAAAAAACCTGTCCTTGGCATCTGCAAGGGCATGCAGGTCATCAATGTAGGGCTGGGCGGCACTGTCATACAGGATCTGCCCACCGCAGATTTTCACAAATATAATGACGGTGACCAATATCACTTCACCGTCATAGAAAAAGAATCCTGGCTTTATCATCTGTGCGGCGCAGAGACAATAGTCAACAGCGCCCATCACCAGTCTGTGGGACGACTGGGCACCGGACTCCGTATCATACAGTACTGCCCGCTGGATCACTGCCCGGAGGCAATCGTCCACGAAAGTCTCCCTATCCTGGGTGTACAGTGGCATCCGGAACGTCTTGACCCAAAACGGACTACGCTTTCCGGCGAAGCCGTCCTGGCCTGTTTTGTTTCCTTGATTGTGAAGCAACGTCAAACAGCGCCTTGATAACCGCGCGCAGTATTTTCGCCGTCCCATCATCTATCTCCTTCAGCGCCGCGATGATTCCGTTCATACTCCGCTTCCATTCCGCAGTCATATCTATGAGATTGTCGGCCTGAGAAGCGGATATTACCTGGAACAGCGTGTCCACAAAGGTCTTAAGCTGCTCTTCGCTTAAGGAAAGGATCCATGTGTTTAGCGTGTTGTCCATCTTCCGCCTGCGCTCATAGATGTCGTTCACTTCTTTCAGATGGTCTCCCTCCACCATCCAGGTATATGGGTCATGCTGCATCAGCCCAAAGGTCTTGCTCTCTACAACCTGAAAGTGCATATCCGACTCAAACAGCATACCCACCAGGGACGAATGGGGCAGAATTTTAACCACTCTGTCCGCTATTCTGTCATAATTACAGGACTCAAGCACTTCCGGCCGAAATCCGGGCCCGTCCAGACTATAGATTTTCAAAATCCTGTTCTGAATCTCCGGGCTGCAGTTCATGGCGCTGTACACCGCAAGATTCCCTCCCTTGGAATGCCCGCCCAGATAAAAGGGCCCCTGGATTCTGGCCGCCACCGCATTCAGGTATCCCACGCTGTACTCCTGTCCCGGCACCGGCGAGAGGAAAGCCATATTGAAATCCTCTTTCCAGCCCACTATTGTCTCATCCGTTCCCCGGTATGCCACATAGACAGTTCCATCATTCAGTGTATAGGTGACTGCTGAAAACTGCGTCTCACACTCTGTCTCAATTTCATTGACATAGCAGTTCAGCCGCAAATCCCGAAATCTCTTTTCCGCCAGCATTCCCTCAATCAGCGCCCTGTTGACCTCCTCATAGCGCACGTCCGCAAAGAGCTTTTCATAATCAGGATGCTCTTTCAGGCTCTCCAACGTAACGGCAGGGCAATGTTCCCGGACTCCCGGCACTAACCCGTCAAACTTCAGGTAGGACAGCTGGCAGAGCGCCAGGCTGTCAACCTCCGTCATAGGCTTCTCCCCAAAGGAATATTTCCCGTATTCTTTTATATAGTCAAGCACTGTTCCCATATTTATGTTACGCCTCATTTACATAGTATTGACTGCTATCTGTCTTCCAATACCACATACTCCCGCTCTCCCATAACACTCTTATAAGCAGGGCGGATAATCTTATCCATATTGATAAGCTCTTCGATTCTGTGCGCACTCCAGCCTACAATCCTGGCAATGGCGAATATGGGTGTATACATCTCCAGCGGAATCTCCAGCATACTGTACACAAAGCCGCTGTAAAAGTCCACATTGGCGCTGACGCCCTTGTAAATATGCGCTTTCTCTGCAATCACTTCCGGCGCAATGCGCTCAATCATGGAATATAAGGCAAAATCTTTGTTCCGGTTCTTTGCTTCCGCCAGCATCTGTACAAAGCCCTTGAACACCTGGGCTCTGGGGTCAGAGAGGGAGTACACCGCGTGTCCCATGCCGTAAATCAGACCCTTGCGGTCAAAGGCATCACGGTTCAGTATCCTTTTCAGGTATGCTCTGACTGCATCCTCATCCTCCCAGTCGGACACATTTTCCCCAATATCCCGCATCATCTCCACTACCTTGATATTGGCACCGCCGTGCTTGGGACCCTTCAGAGAAGAAAGAGCCGCAGCAATGACCGAATAGGTATCGGATCCGGAGGACGTAACCACACGGGTAGTAAACGTGGAGTTGTTTCCGCCGCCGTGCTCCATATGCAGCACCAGCGCAATATCCAGCACCTTTGCCTCCAGATCCGTATATTTCTTGTCGGGACGCAGCATCATCAAAAGATTCTCTGCTGTGGACAGCTTGCGGGAAGGGCGGTGTATGTACATACTCTCGTCATTCTGATAATGATTGTAAGCGTGATACCCGTACACTGACAGCATGGGAAATACACTGATAAGCGCGATACACTGGCGCAGAACATTCTGAATGGAAGTGTCGCTGCAATTCTTGTCGTAGGAAGCCAGCGTCAGTACGCTTCGGGTCAATGAATTCATAATATCACTGCTGGGTGCCTTCATGATAACATCTCTGGTAAAATTGGTGGGAAGCGTCCTGTTAGCCGCAAGAATATCCCTGAATTCCTTCATCTGCTGTGCATTGGGAAGCTGCCCGAACAAAAGGAGATATGCCACCTCCTCAAATCCCGCATGCTTTCCCCTAAAGCCCTTTACCAGTTCAATACAGTCATAGCCGCGATACCACAGCTTTCCTTCGCAGGGCTTCTTCACCCCGTCCACCATTTTAAAGGAATCAATCCTTGATATATTCGTCAGACCGGTCACAACACCGTTTCCGTTCTTGTCACGCAGCCCCCGCTGCACCTCATACCGCTCAAACATCTGCGGCTCCAGCCTGTCAGCCTCCCTGCATAATTCTGCATATTCATTCAAATATAATTCGCTCTTCTTCAATAATCATACCTCCGTTTTTGTTTTTATTACACCGTTCCAGTAAAATGCTTTTCTATCAGTTCTTTCCTCTGCTGCTCCAGCAGAAGCAGACTCAAATCCTCCGGCTCCTTCAGGTCATATCTTGCCCTGATAAACCGTTCCATGCTCTTCTGGATACTCATAAGCGTGCTTTTGGCAGTTACCCTTGCGCTGCTGTCCTCGCAGGGTGTAAAGGTAAATATAATGTCCCAGTTCCCCAGAATATCGTGATGGTTTTTTCCCGCTTCATTCTGCTGGGCAACCGCAGTGACATTGATACCTGTCAAATCAATTCCCATGGGACATTCCTCAAGCCACCTGTATCCGGTGACAAAACGCAGTACTCCGCGAAACATCCCCCACAGAACCTCCTTCGCCCTGTTCTCCACTCCGTCACAATGAAGGTCGATAGATTCCATATACCAGCCATATTCAAACTCAGGGTCTATCTTCCCCTTCTCTTTTATCCCCTCAAACATTTCCGCACCCCCTTATACAAACAATTCTTCATCAGACCTGTAGTTCAATATCTCCTCATTCAGTGTCACGCCGAATTCCCTGCCAATATCCCGGAGATTATCGTCAGTAATACACTGGCGGGTTTTCCTACCTCCGTTTGCCGCCAGAGTGATGCAGGCAATCTGAGAAGCCTTTTCGATGGTGTGCATCAGTCCAAAGGCCGTGTCAAAGTCCGGACCGGATACAAAGAGACCGTGGAAGGCCCACACCGCCGCGTCATATTTCTCCATCTCCGCGCAGGTTGCCCTGGCGATTTCCGCCCCTCCCGGCACCATCCAGGGTACAACCCCCACACCGTCCGGGAATACCACGCAGCACTCCGTCTCACTTTTCCACAGCAACCTGGTAAAGGCTTCCGCAGATAAGGGCAAAATATAGCTCAGCGCAACCACATAGGGGGGGTGCGCATGATAGATAACCCTGTTCGCACCGCCTGTCACCCGCTTTTTTACAGAATGATTCATGTAATGGCTGGGAAACTCACTGGTAGGCTTTCCCCCGTTTTCCAGTCCCCATACAATGCGCCAGGAATCTCCCGCCTGGTTAATCTCCAAAATACAGAGATTATTCTGAGGCTCCAGTTCCACATTCCTTAAATACCTTCCGCTTCCGGTAGAAATAAAATATTCTCCCTTCAGGTTGTCGGCCTGCACGCCCATAGGCACCCATTCGCCCGGCTGCTCCCGGAAAAAGGGACGGCACTGCTCCACCTCCTCCGCCTTCATGCGGTAGGTCAGATTTCCGCCGTTCCTCTCATGCCACCCCAGGGCTACGCCGTCAGTGCACATGCGGATATAGTCCTTCAGAACCTTTATGTCTGTAATACTGTACATCTTCCGTTCCCTCCTGTTTTCTGTTTTCGTCTACCTATCTCTTCAGAAGAACCTCTTCCTCATACTTTTTGACTTCCGCAAAGAAATTCCTGTCCTCCGGAACCCCCTGGCGTCTGCAGTACTCTTCCCAAATGTCACCCAGCGGCAGCAGTTTTATGGCTTCCTGCTCCACCATAAGCTCTGTAAATCCAGCCTCATCCTGAAGCTTCTTAAGCCGCTTGTCCGGTGTACAGAGGGCCGCTAAAAGCGCTTTCTGCCAGCTTCTGAAGCCTACTGCCCAGGCAGATACACGGTTGATGCTTGCATCAAAATAATCCAATGCCATATAAACCCGCCCAAGAGCGTCACAGCGCACGATTTCCTTTGCCATCTCCCTTGTCTCATCATCGAAGAGCACCACATGGTCGCTGTCCCAGCGAATTGGCCGGGTGATGTGCAGCGCGATCTCCGGAAAAAACAGAGCAGGGCCGGAATCTTGTCGGAGACTACCTCTGTGGGATGATAATGTCCGTTGTCCATCAGCGGCAGACAGCCCTCGTGAGTGGCAGCGAAGCTTAATGTAAACTCCGCGCTTCCTGCAGTGTAGGCCTCCACGCCGATGCCAAACACCTTGGACTCCACGCAGGGCTTTACCTTACTCCTGTCGAAGGGCTCCGAAAGTATCTGCTCAATAGAATCCTTGTACCGCATTCTGGGGCCCATGCGGTCCGCCGGAATATCCTTAAAGCCGTCCCCCGTCCAGATGTTCATGACACAGGGTATTCCCGTCTCCTCCGCAAAATATTGGGAAATACGGATGCATGCTTTTCCGTGGTTAATCCAGAAAGTCCTGGTTTCTTCATCCGGGCTGCTCAGCGTCAGGCCATCCTTTATATTCGGATGAGAAAAGAAAGTAGGGTTAAAGTCAATCCCCATCCCCCGCTCCTTTGCAAATTCCACCCACTTTTTAAAGTGCTTTGGCGCCAGTTTGTCTCTGTCAGCAAACTCGCCCGGTTCGAATATTGCATAGGATGCGTGCAGATTCAGTTTTTTCTTTCCCGGCATCAGGCTCAGAGCCTTATCCATATCCGCCATAAGCTGCTCCGGCGTTCTCGCCTTTCCGGGGTAATCACCCGTAGTCTGAATTCCTCCCGTCAGAGGGCCGTCATGATCAAACCCGATAACGTCATCCCCCTGCCAGCAGTGCAGGGAAACCGGAAGCTCCGCCAGCTGCTCCATCGCTTTTTCAACATCCACTCCCCATGAGTCATAAATCTCCTTTGCCGATTCAAATCTCGTCATACGCTGTCTCTCCTTCCCGTCCATAAATCATAAATATTATACGGATATCTGCTAATACTCTTTAATTTCAAAAGAACGGCGCACACAGGCCCTCGCGTCTTTTAAGTCCAATAAATCTCCCTCAGAAATCATCTGGACGGCCAGATTGCCGATAGCCGTTGCCTCTGTTGGGCCTGCACAGACGGGCACTCCCGTCTCGGCTGCCGTCAGCCGGTTCAGATAATCCGCATTAGCTCCCCCGCCTACGATATGGATTCTGTCATAGACCTGTCCCGTAATTGTCTCAATCTCTTTTATGGTTGCCGCATAGCACTTTGCCAGGCTGTTGTAGATGACACAGGCTGTCTCCCCGATTCCCTGAGGCACCTGCTGGCCGGATTCCCGACATGCCGCCTGCACCTCCTCCGTCATATTCGCCGGCGCCAGAAATCTGTCGTCATTGCAGTCCACAATGGAAGAAATAGTACATTTTTCCGCCAGTCCGCAAATCTCCCCGAAGCTTAAATCTCCTCCGATTTCCTTTTTCACGGACTGAATCATCCATAATCCCATAATATTTTTCAGAAAACGAAACCGATAATCATAACCGCCTTCATTGGTCAGGTTATGTTCCCTGCTTAAAGCGGAACAGTCTGCCTTTGCCAGTTCCGTTCCCATCAATGACCAGGTGCCGGAACTGATATACAGAGGAGAATTGCTATCTGTTGGAACCGCGGCCACCGCTGATCCGGTGTCATGAGTGGCGGGAGCCACCACCTTACAGTTAAATCCCACTTCCTCCTGCACTTCCTTTCTCAGTTCGCCCAGAACAGTGCCGGGGGCTACAATCCTCTGAAAAATTTTCCTGGGATACCCCAGCCTGTCAATCAAATCAAAATCCCAGTCCTTCGTGTCCGGGTTCACCAGCTGCCCTGTGGTGGCATTGGTATACTCCGCAGCCGCCGTGCCGGAAAGCAGATAGTGGAAATAATCCGGCATCATCAAAAGCATTTCTGCACCCTCCAGCAGGGACTCTCGCTGTTTCTTCAGGGCCATCAGCTGGTAAATGGTGTTGAAAATTTGTTTCTGAATGCCGGTTTTTGTATACAAGGCCTCTTCGCTGATGATTTTATACACTTCTCTGTCCATGCCCCTGGTGCGGCCGTCCCGGTAGGCAGTGGCACTGCCCATGCGCTGCCCGTTCCTGTCCAGAAGAACAAAATCCACTCCCCAGGTGTCCACGCCGACGCTGACCGGAATCTTTCCCGCCTCTCTGCACTTCTTCATACCTGCTTTAATCTGGGTAAACAGTTCATCCACATCCCAGACGCTCTCGCCGTCCTGTTCCTTCATTCCGTTGGGAAACCGGTGAATTTCCTCCAGTTCCATCCTGCCGTCCTTCAGGCTTCCCAGAATATGCCGCCCGCTGGACGCCCCTATGTCAATCGCAAGATAATATGTATCCATGCCATGCCCTCTTCTGCTCTCGTCCGTCCGGACTTATTCGCAAGCTCGCGCTGACGCGCTTCTCCGCCTGCTCACGCAGGCAGCTTGCTCGTTACATAACCATGCTTCCTTCGGAAGCAGGAAAACAAATGCCGCTTTGCGGCGCTTGTTTTCCTGCTGCGGTTATTACATTATAGCACAAATCTTCTTTATTTACATTAATATATTTACAAGATTCTTGACTTTGCCACTCTGCACTGATAAACTGATGTCAAAAACAAGAAAAGAGGCCATTATGAACAAAAAAGAAATTCCTTATAAAATCTATCTTGAAGAAAAAGAAATGCCCACAGGGTGGTACAATGTGCGTGCGGACATGAAGACGAAGCCCGCGCCGCTCTTAAATCCCGCCACCCTGCAGCCAATGACTGCCAATGAGCTTAGCGCCGTGTTCTGCGATGAACTGGTTCGGCAGGAATTGGATGACCGTAATCCCTATATTGATATTCCTCAGGAAATCCTTGATTTCTACAAAATGTACCGTCCGTCACCGCTGGTTCGGGCATACTGCCTTGAAAAAAAGCTGCAGACCCCGGCGAAGATTTACTACAAATTTGAGGGAAACAATACCAGCGGAAGCCATAAGCTTAACTCCGCCATCGCCCAGGCCTACTACGCGAAAAAGCAGGGGCTGAAGGGCGTCACCACGGAAACCGGTGCAGGGCAGTGGGGCACAGCCCTCTCCATGGCCTGTTCTTACTTCGACCTGGACTGCAAGGTCTTCATGGTAAAGGTATCTTATGAACAAAAACCCTTCCGCCGGGAGGTTATGCGCACATATGGCGCCAGCGTAACGCCTTCCCCCTCTGAGACCACAGAGGTTGGCAAAAAAATCCTGGCGGAGCACCCGGGTACTACCGGAAGCCTGGGATGCGCCATTTCCGAAGCGGTTGAAGCCGCAACCGGCGCAGAGGGCTACCGCTATGTTCTGGGCAGCGTACTGAATCAGGTGCTGCTGCACCAGTCAGTCATCGGCCTGGAGGCCAAGGCGGCGCTGGATAAGTACGGTATTGTACCGGACATGATCATCGGCTGCGCCGGAGGCGGTTCCAACCTGGGCGGCCTGATTTCGCCGTTTATGGGTGAAAAGCTCCGCGGTGAACGGGATTATAAATTTATAGCCGTTGAGCCCGCATCCTGCCCCAGCTTTACCAGAGGACGCTATGCATACGATTTCTGTGATACGGGAAGAGTGTGCCCGCTGGCTAAAATGTATACCCTGGGAAGCGGCTTTATTCCCTCCTCAAACCATGCAGGGGGACTTCGTTATCACGGCATGAGCAGCACGCTCTCCCAACTGTATGATGATGGCCTGATGGAGGCAAGAAGCGTGGAACAGACCTCTGTTTTCGCTGCGGCGGAGCAGTTTGCAAGAGTAGAAGGCATCCTGCCCGCACCGGAAAGCGCTCACGCAATCAGAGTTGCTATCGATGAAGCAATGAAATGCAAGGAGACCGGTGAGGAGAAAACTATCCTGTTCGGCCTCACCGGCACAGGATATTTTGACATGGTTGCATACGAGAGATATAACAATGGTGAAATGACCGATTATATTCCCACAGACGCAGACCTTGAAAAGGGATTTGCAGGACTGCCAAAGATTGAAGGCTAATCCTGCATAGAACTAATCCTGCATAGAACAATTCAAAAAAAATGAAAGGGGTGAAGGCTGATTGGATTTGGGCCTTCACCCCTTTTTCGATGTACTGAACTATCAGAACGCCATATGCGCAACGACCGGCCGCTTTACTCCCGCATTGCTTCCACAGCGGCGTTTATATTCTGTACGATTTCCTCAATCTCTTTATTCACTACACTGCTGCGGCCGGACAGCTTGCCCACTTCCTTTGCCACCACGGCAAAACCGTCTCCCGCACTTCCTGCCCTTGCAGCCTCAATGCTGGCATTCAGGGCCAGAATTCTCTGCTTATTCTGCAGTTCCTTCAGTTCGGTGGTCTTCATAGTAATCTGTTCCACCAGATTATTAGTCTCTTCCACACCCTTTGTCAGCTTATCCCTGACCACCTTATTTTTCATCTTGGCATACTCTGCATTTATAAAATTATTCAGCACTTCGCCCAGCAGCTTGGCGGAAGCATGAATGGCCTTTTCCGTCCGCACGTTCACCTTGCGCAGCGCTTCTATGTATTGATTTTCGTTTACTCCGATCTCCCGCGCCACCCGGCGGAACTGCTCTTCATCCGGCTCCTCAGGCAAAACCTGTCCACCGATGACAGAACCCACTTTCTGTCCCTCAATCTCAAGAGGAATGCCAAAGTCAATCAGGCCCGCATGACAGTGGTACACTCCCTGGCCTTCCCTGTCGCACTTCTCACATCTGGCGCAGCCTTCGCTGCTTCCCCGGGTCAGCTTGATACAAAAGTCCGTAAAATTATAGCACTCTGAAATATACTTTCCATCCGCTCCCACAGCCACTGTTGCCAGTCCCGTAGCCGCCGCCCAGTTTGCCATAATGTCCTCAAATCTGTTCATATCAGTAAATTGTTTAATATCCATTCTGCCCCTCCTGTATTTATACTAAAAGAATTATATCACAAATATTCCCCTATCACAAGAAGCAAGAGTTTTCTCTGAGCCATTTTATGTATAAAAAACAGCTTCAGCATTCCTCCTTTTCTTTTACGGCCTGTACTCATTCAGTATATCTAATATGCTCTTTTGATACACGTTACCGTTCAGCACATCCCCGTTTGGCGAAAAACAGATCGCTCTTATATCCCTTGGATTTTCCTCATAGGGACTTGTGTACTCCGTATTTTTATCAAAATACTCCCCTAAATATTTAACGGCGTTTCCGCCGGGAAATATGACATTTCCCGATGCCGCCGAAATTCCCAGACAGTCAAACTCCCTGATAATTTCCCTTGTTTTAACATTATACGGATTATTATCATTTTCACTGACAAGCCAGGCCGGGTTTAACTTGATATGTATACCTGTTTTTCTGACACACTCAGCAAAATATCTGACCGGCTCTAAAGGTATTGTCTCCTGATGAAAGGCATCCGCTGAAAGCAGAATCTTACATACACTGCTTTCGGCAAGCGCTCCTGCAACTTCCCTGATACGGTTACGATCCTTTGCGAAAAAACCGTTTGTAATTAAGTCTCTTTGAGGTATCTTCAGTTCCGATGCAGTCTTATGTATTTTACAAACCACATCTGGATAAAGCAGGGGTTCTCCGCCAAAGGTCATCAATGATTCAATCATATAATTTCTGCACAGCTCTTGAATCGCATTTACAGCAGCATCCGCATCGATGTGTCCTGTGCAGGCGCTGTGGTCTCCCTCCGAGCAATGTTTACAGCTTCCCGTACAGGCCATGGTGACAACAAACTCAATTCTGTTCAAATTTTGAATATATTCATTCATAAAAAATCTCCTCTGCTTTCATTTTATCACAGCTGCTCTTTCCATGTCACCCCTGCACCGCCATAAATGTTTACTGTTCTTTTCCGTTCTTTATGGTATAATGATTCTGCTAACGCGGTGCATTATACCTTAGCCATGGCTTGAAAAGTAAATGCATATAGGGAGGTCCAGCATGTTGATTAGAGAATACCGTCCATCGGATTGTAAGATATTAGCTGCGCTTTTTTACAATACTGTTCATACGGTTAACGCCAAAGACTATACAAAAGAGCAGTTGGATGCATGGGCAACAGGGAATGTTGATTTAGAGAAATGGAACCGGTCCTTAACGGAACATTATAGTTTGGTTGCAGTTGATTGTGAAAGGATACTGGGTTTTGGAGATATAGATAAAGAAGGATATCTTGACCGCCTGTATGTCCGTTCAGATTATCAGGGAAAAGGGGTTGCTACAGCTATTTGCAATCAGCTGGAACAATTAGTTCCAGGAAATATTGTGACTCATGCCTCCATTACGGCAAGGCCCTTTTTTGAAAAAAGAGGCTATAGAATTGTCAGGGAGCAGCAGGTAGAACGGCAGGGGATTTTGCTCATAAATTATGTTTGTGAAAAAGAAAGGTAAAATCTTATGGAAATCAGGCATTCAACAGAAAAAGACCTTACATGCATTATGAAGCTATATGAATACGCAAGAACATTTATGGCCGAGCACGGAAATCCGAACCAGTGGGGGCCTACGCAATGGCCCCCGGAACAGCTGATACAGGATGATATTTTACATAAAACAAGTTATGTGTGCGTTCACGAAGGCCGGATTGTAGGAACGTTTTTCTTCCTGTTCGGGGATGACGCAGAGCCGGACTATCAAAAGATTGAAAACGGCAGCTGGCTGAGCAACAGCGCCTATGGCGTGGTACACCGTATCGCCGGCGACGGTTCCGTAAAGGGAATCGGGGCATTCTGTCTGGACTGGGCGTATCGGCAGTGCGGGCATCTTCGCATAGACACCCACGGGGATAATATTATTATGCAGAACCTGCTGCACAAAATGGGATTTACCCATTGCGGGACAGTTTACGTGAAAGAAGACAACAATCCAAGGCTTGCTTATGAGAAGCTTTAAAACAATTTCCGCAGGCTTATGCTAAACTGATTGACACAAAAAGGGGGAACTTTTATGACAAACATTACCATAAATACATCCAAAGTGCTGAATACCGTAAGTCCCTTGCTCTACGGCATTTTCTTTGAGGATATTAATTACGGGGGCGACGGGGGATTATACGGAGAACTGATTGCCAACCGTTCCTTTGAATATTATGAACGGGAGGTAAATCCCGCCGAGAGGCCCGCCGACGCTCCCGATATACGAACCATGTGCTGGGAAGTTGTGGGGGACTGCCGATTTTCCATAGGAAACCGTTTCCCCTTAAGTAAATCCCATGGAAATTATGCCCATCTGTCCGGCAGCGCCGGAACAGGGCTTCGCAATCTTGGCTTCTGTGAGGAAGGGCTGGCAATCCACGAAGGACAGACCTTCCGCTTTTCCTGCTATGCCAGAAACGTATTGCCCCTGAAGCTGACTGTGCGCTTCTCAGACAAGTTCGGAAACCTGTACGGAAGCAAGACTTTCTCCCTGGTAAGAGCAGGCAGGGGCTGGTCGAAATACAATCTGACTCTCACCGCTGCCGGAAACTGCAGCCGGGTATACCCTGAAATTCTTCTGGAATCAGAAGGCACTGTGGATTTGGAGCTTATCTCCCTCTTTCCCGCAGACACCTTTCACGGCCGCGAGAACGGTATGCGCCGGGATATAGCCGAGATGCTGCAAAATCTCCACCCGGCCTTCATGCGTTTCCCCGGCGGCTGTATTGTGGAGGGACGCAGCTTTGAAAATATGTACTGCTGGAAGGATACCATCGGCCCTCTTCCGGATCGCCGCACCAACTGGAACCGTTGGCAGATGGAGGAATATCAGATTAACGGCCAATCCTCCCCGGATTATTTTCAGTCCTATGGTCTGGGGTACTATGAGTATTTCTGCCTCTGCGAGGATTTGGGTGCAAAGCCTGTTCCCGTCATGAATGTGGGAATGACCTGTCAGTGGCACGAAGCCCTGCTGGCGGATATGGACAAGCTGGACAAGTGGATTCAGGACATTCTTGACCTGATTGAATTTGCAAACGGGCCAGAGGACAGTGAATGGGGCCGGCGGCGGGCGGAAATGGGACATCCTGCTCCCTTTGGACTGGAGTACATCGGCATCGGCAACGAACAGTGGGGAACGGTTTATTTTCAGCGTTACGAGGCCTTTCAGAAGGTGCTCTCGGAAAAGCACCCTGAGATAAAACTGATTACCTGTGCGGGCTGGACCTCGGAAGGAGAGGATTTCGACACTGCCTGCAGCTGGATGAAAGCCAATAAAGACAAAGCATATGCAGTGGATGAGCATTTTTATAAATCGCCGGAGTGGTTTCTTGAAAATATACACCGCTATGACAGCTATGATCGGAGCCTGCCCAAAGTGTTTGCAGGAGAATATGCCGCACACACCCACGAGGACACCGCAAAACGTGTGTGCAGCTGGTATGCAGCCCTGTGTGAAGCCGCCTTTCTGACAGGTCTGGAACGGAACGCCGACCATGTAATCATGTCCTGCTACGCTCCCCTGCTGGGGCGCACGGGACATCAGCAGTGGCAGCCGGATTTAATCTGGTTCGACAATGAAAGCGTTTACGGCACCCCCAGCTACTATGTACAGCAGCTGTTTTCCTGCAACCTGGGCACTTCACTGGTGGAAACGGTTCTGGAAGAGGCGGATAATCAACCCCCGCTGACAGAAACAGCTTCGTCGGCTGAACCGGCCAGACTGGCCGGAGGAGCCCTTCAGGTCTCCTCCACTCTGTCCGACGACGGAAAAGCCCTTTATGTAAAACTGGTGAATCTGGATGACAAAGCGCTGAAAATCCGGCTGCATACCGATTGCCCTATCAAATCCTGCCGCCTTCAGTTCCTGTCCGCCGGGCTCAAGGATGTAAATACCCACGACGCTCCCCGGAAGGTATACCCTGTAGAGGAATCCTGTTCTTTGCCTGATGACACAGGCTCAAACAGTCTGCAGCTCCAGTTGAAAGCATACAGCGTTACGGTTCTGGTCTGTTCCCTGGCCTGAATTCCTCCGTGACTGCCTGACAGACAGGGAGCCGGGCAGCAATCCCCGGCTCCTGTTTTATATAGTCCTTTGTCATTCTGTAAAACTGTTCCCCTCACTCTACAGGCTTCCGTACACCGCGCAGGCATGGGCGGGAAGCTTCACCCTCAGGATTTCACCGGAACCCCCTGCATGTTCGCCTGTCCAGAGCTCTGCCAGCTTTGCATCCGTTGTCAGCCCTGCTGCCTCCAGCTCCACAGACAACTCCGTCTCCTCCTCGCTTAAGTTAAACAGAGCCACATACTTTGCCCCCGTTTCCTCGTTCACAGCCTTCCAGACCGCTTTCCTGTCATCCCGGCAAAGCTGCCTGGGCCTGCACTTCGGGGTCAGCATGTCAAGCACTCTTTTGTTCGTCAACAGCGCCAGCGTGTCGCTGTCCAGCTTTGTCAGCTCCGCTCCTATCATCAGCGGAGAACCGAACAGACACCACAGCGTCATCATAGTACGCGCTTCATCAGTGGTAAAATTAGTGGTGCGCTCCGCGCCAAAGCCCTTGCCGAGGAACCCCAACGGCAGCATATCGCAATCCGGGAAACACCCTTCCGATACATGATTCTGCCACAGTTCGCAGCGGCGGAACATGTCTTTCAGCAGCTTCCAGTCATCCCAGAAATCGTCCGTAATGCGCCACATATTGGCATACGTCTCATAATGCCATGCCTTGTCAATCAACGCCGGACCAGGCGACAGGGAGAGCACAATTTCCCTCCCGCATTTCTGAATTGCCTTTGCCAGCATTTCCACCTCATGGCTGGCAGAATAGGGATTGTGAGGGTATACGTTTGTATTGCAGATGTCATCGCACTTGATGAAATCCACCCCCCACTCTGCATACAGTTCCAGAATGGAATCATAGTAAGCCTGACCCTCCGGCATATTCCGAACGCCGTACATATCCGGATTCCAGCCGCATATGGAGGACGGATTGGCAATCTCGCTTGCTGTTGTATCCGTTCCCTTGACAGGCATATGTCTGTATGCCGCAATCCTGGGAATTCCCCGCATGATATGTATGCCGAACTTCAGTCCCAGAGAGTGGATATAGTCTGCCAGAGGCCGAAAACCTGCTCCGTCCGCGGAAGAGGGAAATCTTTCCGGGTCAGGCAGCAGCCTGCCATACTCATCCATCTCCAAATCATTAAAGGGTATGTACTGGTACTTATCCCTCCGGCTTCCTGCTCCATGGGCAAACCACTCAATGTCAATTACCACATACTGCCAGCCAAACTCCTTCAGGTTTGCCGCCATATAGTCTGCGTTGGCCCTGACCCGGTCTTCATTTACCGTAGTGTCATAATAGTCATAGCTGTTCCACCCCATAGGCGGCGTCAATGCAAATTTGTTCTTGTCCATACTTTTCCTTTCTCCTGCAGGCTAAAACCCCTGATACTCCTCCGGCCCGCAGCGTCAACCGTATTTTGCAGCCGAGCCAATTCTGCTGAGACAATTCTGCAGGCAGAATCCGTGCAGCCGCTTTAGATTTTATTATACTGCAACGTCCCCTTTTGCACAATCCCGGAATCGCTTGAGTCAGATTTTCCTGAACTTGAAAAAATAGTATGTAACGCCCACAAAATCAGCAAGCAGCCACCCGATGGGAACCGCCCACCAGATTCCCTTCACGCCGATGGCCGGAATCGGTGACAGCAGATACGCCAGCGCCACACGGGTTCCCAGAGAAAAAAATGTAAGCACCAGAGACATTCCCGGACGGTTCAGCGCCCGATACAGACCGTAAAGCATAAACAGGCCGCCTATTCCGAAATAGAAGACACCCACAATGCGCAGATAGGACATTCCCACGGAAAGAATCTCTGTCTCCTCCGCTCGAATAAACAGCAGAAGAAGGGGTCTTGCAAGCAAAAACACAATCGAGGAAACCACCACGGCAAATACCAGCATCATCATTACAGCCGCACGAATGCCCTTTCTTATGCGCTTTTGCTCGCCTGCACCGTGATTTTGTGCCACAAAAGTTGAAAAGGCGTTGCCGAAATCCTGAAGGGGCATATAGGCAAAGGAATCAATCTTTGTGGCCGCCGCAAATGCAGCCATAACCACAGCGCCAAAGCTGTTAATCAGTCCCTGCACCATCAAAATGCCGAAATTCATAACCGACTGCTGCATACAGGTCAGAACCGACGCGCCCAGAATTTCCCTTACGCCTGCCACTCGTATCCGCATCTGCGGGCGTTCCGGACGAAGCTGCGGACATTTCAGCAAAGCGTATGCCATGCTGCCGATGCCGGAAATCCACTGGGCAATCACTGTGGCTGCAGCCGCTCCTGCCACTCCCCAATTACAGTAAAGCACAAACAGCAAATCCAGAAGAATATTTATCACCGCAGAAATCCCCAAAAACACCAGCGGGGTTACGGAATTGCCCACCGCCCGCAGAAGCGACGCAAAAAAATTATACAGAAAGGTAGCCATAATGCCCGCAAAAATCACCTGCAGATACTCCCGCATCATGGGGTAGACATCTCCCGGCACGGACAGCAGATGCATAATCGGGTCTGTCAGCAGGTAAACCGCCGCGTTTATCAGAACGGCAAAAACCGCAATCATCACAAAGGAGGTAAAAATATTCTCCCTGAGATGCTCCCAGGCTTTTTCACCATATCGCATGGAAAATACGGCGCCGCTTCCCATGCACATTCCCAGAAAGAGAGAGGTAATAAAAGTAAGCAGCGTATAGGCAGATCCTACCGCTGCAAGGGCCCGCTCCCCCAGAAACTGTCCCACTATCAGCGTGTCCACAACATTATATAACTGCTGCAGCAGATTCCCGCAAATCATCGGGACGGCAAACAGCAGAATATTTTTCGCAACCGGCCCTTTTGTCAAATCCATTTGCATCCCCGGCTTCCTCCCGCTCATCAGCTTCTTTCCTGCCCACAGGGCGATACAGTAATTATAATGCAATCCCCTGCAAAATGGCAAGCAATCAGAGAATTCTATTTCTGCGCCGCACGCAAAAGGAGCCGTCGGCTTTCACCGACAGCTCCCGCAGCAACACTGCTCCTGCTCATCCTTCGATGGCAATGTATTTGTTCTGCTGAATCTTTTGCGCGTCCTCCTTCGGAACATCAAGCTTTAAGACTCCGTTCTCATACCTTGCCTTAATATCCTCCTGCTGTACGCTTTCTCCCACATAAAAGCTTCTCTGCATGGTTCCCGCATAGCGCTCCCTGCGGATATACTTGCCGTTCCCATCCTGCTCATCCTGATTCATATCCTTGGACGCCGTTATTGTCAGGTAGCCCTTATCCAGCTCCACCGATATTTCGTTCTTGTTAAAACCGGGCATTTCCACTGCCACCTGATAGCCGCCCTCTATCTCCTTTACATCGGTCTTCATCATATTCTTTGTATTCTTTCCATACAGCTGTCTGTTCAAATCTGCAAAACTGGAAAGAGCTCCTCCCATCCACTCATCAAATAAGTCCTCTCCAAAAATAGCAGGTACTCCATAATTACGTGTCAACATAAGTCATCTCTCCTTTTCTTTGCGGAAATATTTTGTTTCCTTTGTTCTAGATGTAATATAACACACATTATTAGCACTGTCAATAGGTGAGTGCTAAAATTTTCTGATAACTTTTTCACTGCTTATAATTTCCCGAATATTCATTATTTATACAGACTTGCAAATCACAAAAAAAGACAGTACCCTTTGTCGTCCTCACTGCATCCTTACAGCATAACAACAAAAGTACTGTCATAACAGACACTATACCACAATCATCCCGCCGGCTCAGGAAGCACAATGTCAGGCTTGGGATACCCTAACGCGGCAATATTTTCCTCCGTCAGCTTCTGATAAGGGATCTGTATTTCCTTCGCCCCATCAATGTATGTGTTCCGCCAGCTTTCATAATCCGCCCCAACCACCGGCGGAATATCATCGTACTGTCCGTTCCGGTCGGCAGAGAAAATATAATAGACAACGCCATCCCCGTCGGCGTCAATATCCGCCGGAAAAGGAACGCCCTCATAACTTTCTTCCGCCGCACGCTTATCCCAGGCGTCTGCCCCGCCAAGAAATAGGTAGGTGTCGCTTTCCGCATCATAACGGTAGAGATTATATGGCCAAAATTCCCCTGCCAGTCCCTGATTGTGCGACCACCCTGCCTCTATAATCCCATTGTCGTAAAAAATCTGACCGGGGAATTCCGCCTGTTCTTTATAGATGGATCCGTCAGCATATCCGAATACACATTCCAGCATTCCGGCCATACTGGCATTTTCCCAAAAAAGCAGCAGTTCCTCCTGTCCATCATTATCTATGTCCATAATAGCAAAGCTGTTTTCCCCGGCAGCTTCCATACCTGTATAATCCAGCATACTGCCATCCGGAAGAAGTCCCTGTTGGTAAATATCCCACAGTACTTTTCCAAACGCCAGTCTATGCGCTTCCTCCTCTGACGCGGAACCGACAGCTTTATCCGGAGTCTCCGGCTCTGCTCCGCAGGCCGCTGACATTATAAGGCCTGACAGAATCAATGTAATACAAACTGCTTTTTTCACTTCTGTTCTCCCTTGAACCTCCACTTTCCAGATGATTTACCGCCCGTTCCGTTCACATTTTTAATTCATACTTCCCTCCCCGCCCATAAGCCTCGTCATTTCCTCGATTCGCTCAAGCGGAAAAGGCGGCGCGGTCAGCGGCTTCATTGCAATGGACATCAGCTTCATGGGATTATCGTCAGCGGCAATTCTGTTGGAACTCATTTGTCCGCACTGGCGGCAGCGGTGTATAATGGCCCATTCGCCGTTTTTTCTGACCCATACTGCCACAGGCTCCATATAACCGCCGCAGTCTGACGCCCGGTCTCCCGGCTCAATGTCCACATGCAGGCTTGTCAGACAATTCGGGCAATGATTTCTGTGTTTGCTCCCTGCCCCCTCCGGCACCACCTGCCGTCCGCAGACCTTGCACACAAAAACTTCATTGCAGGCATGGTTTTTATAGTATCCTTTTTCAAATGATTTTCTTTTATTTTCCCTATTCAATTTTGTTCCCTCCATGGCCGCTATTTTCGCTCTCCATAGGAGGTTTCGCCCTCATATTCTTAAGAATCCTCTGTATGCTCTTTTCAGTCAGGTAATATTTTTGCGCCAGTTCCTTCACGGCAATGCCTTTTCTGTGCAGTTCCAGAATCTGTTCATTTCTCAGACGCAGTTTCTCGTTTACACCTGTGCCTGAACCCCACTTCTTTCTGCCTGCATTTCTTTTCGGCACGTAAATCGTTTCACCGCTTACATACTTTTGCAGACTCTTCAGAATACTTTCCGGCAGAACATCGTCCGCCCGTTTATAGCCCATAGCAGCCTCCTAATCTGTTTTTTTAGAAACCGCAATGGCTATCACAATTTTAATTTTCAGATGTCATAGCCATTGCTATGCTTCTGCCGACTCCTTCTTACTCATGCAAAATTCTCCTCCTTCATTTCATAATATCGATACCGGTAACTATTCAAATTCTACCGCACCCTGCCGCAGATTGCAACCTCGCAAAATGTTAGAAAAATGCATGTTCCTTCTTCCTGCCTCCTCCAGCAGCTTAGGCTGAATCTCCGGATAGGTCCAGCTTTCCGGAAGTTCGGAGAACAGCGCTGTCTGCTCAATTTCACTGTGCAGTTCCGGTTCAAACTCCTCTATGTCGGCAAAGTAAAGCATTCCGAAGGATTCATTTCCTCCATTGAAGTTATCAGGTGCGGTAACGGAATACGCACAGACAGGCACTATCTCAAACCTGACCGCTCCCGTCTCCTCATAAAGCTCCCGCCGGGCGGTCTCATGAATCTCCTCACCGGCCTCTCTGTGGCCTCCCGGCACTTCCCATGTATCCCTTTGCTTATGTTTGCAAAATACCAGTTTTCCTTCCGACACCGCCATTATTACCGCAAACTTCAGCAATTCGTCCTGTACCTCATCATAGAAACTCACCTGTGTCATATGCCTCTTCCACTCCATTTTTCTTCCATCAATATTTTTATCTTTTCCTGAGCAGCAAATGATGAAAAAACGCTATCGCCTGATATTCTTTTACATCCGAAACCCGCATCTCCATCTCAATCATTTTGGCCTGCCATGCAGCGTCCGTATGCATTTCCTGATTCTGCTGCAAATCCCAGAATGTCCGCGCTCCCATCACCCTTTCAATCCTCAAATCAGGACTCCAGCTTTCAATATCTTTATCCTCATAATAGCGAATAGGGCCAAACTGCGACGAAACCCCGGCGTTTCCGTCCAGCAGACTGTCTGCCTGCTCAAAATCATTCAGCAGAACCACCATCTGCATCACCCTTCCCGGACGGTTATGCTTTACTAATGAAATATATCCGTCTTTCTTCAGAATCCTTGAAAACTCTCTTACAATTATCTCTCTGTCCGCGGCATATTCAAGCACATTATGACAGATAACCATGTCAAATGTTTCATCGGAAAATTCCTTCAGCAGCTCTGTGCTGCCGCATAACTGCCGATAATCGTTCTCTTTCAGACGGCTGCCGATACTCTCTCTGTCCGGCTCAATCGCAGTCACCTGATTTTTCTCCGCCAGATAGCAGGCCGTTATGCCCTGCCCGCTCCCGAAATCAAGTATTCTCTTACCGCTGATTTCACCCAGCTGTCTCCATACAATCCTCTTCAGCAATGCGTCCCAGGGCCGCAAATCACCTAAATTCATCTCCAAATCCTCCAAAAGAGCAAGCCCGGTATGGAGGGCCAGCCTACCGTTTTCTGTTTCAGAATAAGGTCATTGTACCATACTTTTCAGGCCTGTGACAATATTTTCAAGTTCACACGATTGACCTTTTGCCAAAGATGTGGTATATAATTTTTATAAAACCCTTACGGGAGTGGATTTTTCAAGAGTAATCTTTTTTTCGCCACACAATTACTTCAGGTAATTGTGTGTTTTTTGTTTGTAAGGAGGAACTTTTTATGGATCAGAGCTTTATGAAAGAAAAAAACATACTGCCGCTGGTGCTTTCCATGTCGCTTCCTATGGTGATTTCCATGGCTGTCAATTCATTATACAATATCATTGACAGTTATTTTGTAGCTAAAGTAAGCGAAGATGCCATGACCGCGCTGGCTCTTGTCTATCCGGTGCAGAACCTGATTAATGCCATTGCCATCGGTTTCGGAATAGGCATTAATGCGGCCATTGCCTTCTATTTAGGCGCAGGGGATCAAAGGCGGGCGGACATTGCCGTCACCCAGGGCGTTTTCTTCAGTCTTATACACGGAGTACTGCTGACTGTTATCTGTATGGCAGGAATGCCCCTGTTTTTGAAAAATTTCTCCTCAGACGAAAGCATTACAAGTCTGGCCCTGCTTTATTCAAACAGGGTATTCTTCTTTGCCCCTGTCATTTGCCTGGAACTGGCTTTCGAGAAGCTCTTTCAGGCTGCAGGCCAAATGAAGATCTCCATGTTCAGCATGATGTGCGGCTGCGTGGCCAATATTATTTTGGATCCCATAATGATTTTCGGCATCGGAGACCTTCCCCCCATGGGCATTGCCGGAGCCGCCTACGCCACAGGCATCGGCCAGTGTATCACTCTCGCCGTATATCTGCTCTTTTACGCTTTCCGCCGTCCTCCTGTGCATATAAGCCTGAAACATATGCGCCCGGATACTGCGGTTTTAGGGAAACTATATTCCGTGGGTATTTCAGCAACCCTGAATCTGGCGCTGCCCTCCCTGCTGATTTCCGCTCTGAACGGAGTGCTGACAGATTTTTCGGAAAAATACGTCCTTGTTCTCGGCGTATATTATAAGCTGCAAACTTTCATATATCTGACTGCCAACGGAATTATTCAGGGCATAAGGCCTCTGATGGGCTATAACTTCGGTGCCGGGGAACACGGACGTGTGAAAAAAATTTTCCGCACGGCTCTGATCATGAATATGGGAATTATGCTGCTGGGAACACTGCTTTCATGGATAATCCCCGGACAACTGATAGACCTTTTTACCGATAATACCGAAACCATATCCATCGGGATTACTGCCCTGCATATCATCAGCCTGGGATTTATCATCTCCGCGGTTTCCATCACCTGCTCCGGCGCCCTGGAAGGCCTGGGCAGAGGTTATCCTTCGCTGCTCATCTCCCTGTTAAGATATGTGATTGTCATTATCCCGGCGGCATTTGTACTCAGCAGATTTTTCGGGGCAGACGGCGTATGGTGCGCTTTCTGCGTTACAGAGTTTATAACTGCCGGCTTTTCCATGATAGTCTATAAAAAGGCTACCAGGATAAATTAGGACCTCCCATTGTTGACAAACCGGCATCACGCCTCTATAATTTTGATAACTGTTCAGAACGACAGTAAAGGAGAAAAATTTATGGGAATACATATTATTACCGATTCAGCTTCCGACATCAAAGCTTCCGAACGGGAAAATCTGACTGTCATCCCTATGACAATCACCTTCGGAGAAACAGAATATCAGGACGGTGTTACGCTGAACCATACGCAGTTTTATGAAATGCTGATTGAAAGCGACACTCTGCCTGTCACAAGCCAGATTCCGCCCTTCCTCTTTGAGGAGGCCATGAAAAAGGCCGTGGCACAAGGTGATGAGGTCATTACAATCACCCTGTCCGGCAAGTTGTCCGGCACCTGGCAGAGTGCCATGGTGGCGGCGGAAAACTTCCCTGGCTCCGTCTATGTGGTGGACAGCGAAAATGTGACTGTTGGGGAGCATATCCTGGTGGATTATGCTTTCCGTCTGATTGAACAGGGATTAGGCGCCGCAGAGATTGCAGAGCAACTGAATCTTCTCAAAAAAAGGATTCGGCTGGTAGCCCTTCTTGACACTCTGGAATATTTGAAAAAGGGCGGCCGCATTTCCAGCGCAGCCGCGCTGGCCGGAAGCATTCTGTCCATCAAGCCTGTCATCGCCATACAGGATGGCGAAGTCGCCATTCTTGGCAAAGCCAGAGGTTCCAAGCAGGCTAACAACCTGATTGTGGAGCAGATTCACGCGGCAGGCGGCATTGATTTTTCCATGCCCTATTTCCTGGGATACACCGGCCTGAGCCAGGAGCTCATTCGGAAATACATTAAAGACAACGCTGCCCTTTGGGAAAACGAAACCGACTGTCTTCCCGTGGACAGCGTAGGCGGCACCATCGGGACGCACACCGGCCCCGGCGCCATAGCGGTAGCATTTGTGGCGAAGGAGTGTTAATCATCGTTTCCCGGCATTTCCCGGCCGCCCGGCGTCTGAGAACCCTCAGCATTGCCGGGCATTCGGGGCTCCCCGCCTTCTCCCGGTGTCCCCGGCATCTCACCGTCTCCAGGCATTTCCGGTCTTCCGCCTTCCCCCGGTACCCCCGGCCCCTCTCCGTCTCCAGGTATCTCCGGCATCTCGCCGTTTCCAGGCATTTCCGGTCTTCCTCCTTCTCCCGGTGCCCCCGGCATCTCACCGTCTCCAGGTATTTCCGGTCTCTCTCCGTCGTGGTAACGTTCGCCCCACCCGCCGTCAATGCCGCCCCGCTCGCCTCCAAATCCGCCTCTGCCGCCGCGGGAACCGCCGAAGCCATTCCCATAAATCAGGCTGTCCAGGGTCACTTCGTATTCCTCTTTTCCCACATGAACAGTGTAGGTACCTCCCTGCACCATCTCAGGGCAGCTGAATACCACGGAATTAAACCCGCTCTCCGCCGTATAACTCACAAGCACATTACCTTCCCCGTCTTCTAGGCTGACCTCTGTGCCCGCCTTACAGTTGGATGTGTTAATCAAAACAGAGCCCTGAGTAGAGGATTCCCCAAAATTCATGGCCATTCCGGAATTCCCCAGCGCTACCAGCGTACCTCCTGTAATCTGTGCACCGCTCTCATAGTCCAGGGCGCCGTCGGCGCTTGACTCCGGTCCTGATATATAGATTTCACCGCCGGTTACAGTGATTGTTCCGTTGGAGTCGATACCGTCCCCCTCAGCGTTTACATAGATTGTACCTCCTGAAATCAGAAGAGAACTGACGCTGTCAGAGCCGCCGTCAGAACTGCCTGCAGACTCTCCTCCAAACATTCCGCCAAATCCGCTTCCATCCCTGCCGCCTGCGGCATTCAGTCCGTCGTCAGTGGCATAAAGTCTGATATAGCCCCCGGAAATGACAACATCATTTCCTTCTATGCCCTCATAACAGGTGGAAATATTGACAGTCCCCCCTGCCACCGTGACCGTCTCATCTGCATGCAGTCCATCATCGCCGGCGGCAATGTCAAACCGGCCGCCGGTTACAATGAGACTGCTGTTGGAATGCAGTGCATCGTCCTGGGAATCTATATAGAAATCACCGCTGTTGATAATCATCTGTCCCCCGGCCTTAATGCCCTTTGCACTGATGTTGCCGCCATCCTCATCCTTGGCAGCCGTTTTGTCAGCGCTTCCATTCCCCGCAGTCAGATTAAAGCTGCCGCCGTCAATCTGCAGGTAAATTCCCGCACTGATACCGTCCCCAGCGGATACGGCGGTGATACTGCCGCCCTCAATATAGACAAATCCTTTATCCTCACTGTCCGTGTTCTCGGAGTGAATGCCATCCTTTCCGGCAGTGATATTTAACGAAACTAACGGAGTCACTGTATCCTGCCCGCTTTCCGTCCCCCCTGCAATGCGAACGCTGTCCTTGCCTGACAGCCCATGCCCGGGTGCTATTACGGTGACTGCGCCGCCTGCCACTTTCAAATCATCCTTTGATACAATACCATGTCCCGTAACAGCCGTAACATTCAGACTGCCCTGGCCGTTTATAGTCAGATCACTCCTGGCAAAAATAACCCCGTCAATATTGTTGTCGTCAATATCTACATAGCTGTCGCCTCCGGAAAGAGTATTCACAGTACCTTCCGCCAGAGTGATAAACACTTTATCTGCCTGCCTGACATATATCGCCGCGCCGTCTCTGTTGGAGATTTCCACATTGTCCAGAACCAACTGAATCTTGGCCGTTTCCTCCGCGTCCACAATCACCATCCCATTCTCCAGAGAGCCGCTTAAAAGATAAACCCCCTCCTCTGTGATAGTGACAGTATCCCTGCCCAGTTCAATTTTGACGCACTCCGCCCGATCATACGCACCGCTTCTGTCCCTGTCCGTGAACATAGACTCTGCGTCCACAATCTTCTCAGCCTCGGCCGACATCCCGGCTGAAGACGCCCCGGCCGCCCGGCCCTGTCCGGCTGCCGCCAGCGACTCCTTCACCGGCTCTTCTTCTCTGCCGCAGCCGGACAACAGCCCTGCCACCACGCAGCCGGCTACTGCCATTGCACACCATTTCCTCAAAACTCTTCTCATCATATCAACCTCCATGCCGCTTTCAGCGGCACAAAAAACCTGTTACAGCTCATACGCCGCAGTCTCCATGCGGGACACTGAAATCTCCAAATTGCCGTTCCTGCACCGCAGCTTGTCAATCAGTTCCTTCTCCTCCTCCAAACTGTTTAGAACCAGATTATAGGTCAGTCGGAACAGGCTTCCCATGTTCGTGGTCTTAACCTGAACCAGTTCGTGGGAGGATGTGTATTCCCCAAGCACCTCGTCAAAGGCTCCGGTGTAATCTAAGTCCTCCGGCACCGTGATGTGAAGCACTTTATAGTTCTCACCGTTTTTTCTGCTGCCAAAGTCCAGTCTGCTGTAAAGCAGCATAACCCCACACAGCAGCACCGTAAACAGCACCGCATATCCGAGATAGCCCATACCTGCAATCAGCCCCGCGCACATTCCCAGGAAGATAACTCCTATTTCCTTCGCCGTACCGGGAACGGAACGAAAACGAACCAGGCTGAACGCACCTGCCACTGCCACTCCCGCACCCACATTGCCGTTTACCATCATGATAACCACACAGACGATTGCCGGAAGCAGGGCCAGGGTGGCCAAAAAGCTCCTGGTATAGCGGTTTCTGTAGGTATAACAGCCTGCCAGAATCAACCCGATTACCAGCGTCACCCCCATACACAGCAAAAACTCAGGAACAGAAATAACCACCGTGGACTGCGTGTCAAAAATACCTTTAAAGATTGTGTTAAGCATAATTCAATTCTCCTTTTTCCCTGCTATATATTTCCGTGTACGCATTGCCGTACTTTGAAAAAGATGTCTTCCTGATTTCTTCTTCAGAGAGCACTTTTACCATCCACAGAGGAATATTTCCCGGCGTCTTAATCTCCATCAAAGTCTGGCCCTGTTTTAATATCGGCGTTCCGTAAACTCCCTTTTCCAGAGACAATCCTTCCTCTCGCCAGAGAATATTTTCATCAAAGGTCACCCGGAATTCACCGGGTTCCCTGGTATAATAAGCTTCCCTCTCATAGGAGAGAAATACCTTGGGCTCCAGCGTTTGGTAAAACCGCAGGAAATAGTCAATCTCCTCCGTAATCTGGGATTTGTCCGGCGCCGCCCTTCTGCCTGCCAGATAATCAACAGCCGCCCTTTCCGGAATATGTATCCTGCGCTTGTAGACCACACCCTCAAACTTCTTTTTCAGTTCCACGAAGACCATGTCCCCCGGCTCCACGGTCCCGTAGCTCCTGACTCTCAGCTTCTCCTTGTAAACAGGCTGCTCCAGGGATCTCCTGACCAGTCTGTAACTATCCGTATCATAATAAACATTCCGTATGGTACTCCTGCCGTAGGCATCCAGAGCCATATACGGCTCCATTGCCGCCAGAATGATTTCCTTTTGCTTCCGGTTCAGCAGATATTTCATCTCATATCTCTGAAAGACCATCTGTGAGTTCATTTTACGCCTCCTTTGTTCCTGATTGCATGCCTATCTTATCAGACGAACCTAAATCTAACCTAAATCTATTGTGAATAAATTGTGTTTTTGACACTTTTTTGATAAAATGACAATACTTGTGCGAATGAGCATGAATGATTAAGGAGGATTCGACCATGCGCCTGTTGATTGCCGAGGACGACAGGGATATTGCAAAAGCCCTGACTGCCCTCTTTGAACACAACAATTACAGTGTTGACGCCGTGTACAACGGAAATGACGGCTATGATTATGCTGTGGAGGGACATTATGACGGCATCATACTGGACATCATGATGCCGGGCATGGACGGCCTGG
>JAAGKN010000091.1_pt1 | contig 56165 bp, 60 predicted proteins | sample 6206371 | NCBI WGS metagenome assembly JAAGKN01 (sample SAMN11533720, study PRJNA540317) | gut metagenome | isolation source: fecal pellets from male and female animal of same cohort | host: Peromyscus leucopus | place: USA:CA | collected 2017
TGACTCGTTTTTTTTTTTTGATAAAGTAAGGTCATCTTGCAGTGTTTTTGTGCGTGGCAAGCATTATATGTGTGTTTCGCTTTAAAATGGGAGATAGCGGGCAAAAACGCCTCAGGATGATTTTTTATTTATCCGTCATCCCCAAAGGTGGGCGGCACCCTCTGGGCCAGCCGAAGGGTTCGGGGATCTGTTGTTAATCATAAGTGTCATCCTGAATTTCTTTCAGGATCTATTCCTTGTTTAAACAAGATTCCCGAAGCCTGCGGGCCGCCAAACGCTCGGGAATGACATATTTATTATTGGAGATATCAAAATGAAAGGCTTTACGCTGATAGAGTTGTTGGTAGTCGTATTAATCATTGGTATTTTGGCGTCGGTGGCGTTGCCGCAATATACGCTGGCGGTGGAAAAAGCCCGTATGTCTGAGTCTATGACGATCCTTCGCTCATTAATGACGGCGGAGAAAGCGTATTACTTGGCAAACGGACGCTATGCGGAGCGCTTTGACGATTTGGATATTGGTGTTGCGGGCGCGTCCGGCACGCGTTTTAATACAAAACATTTTACGTTTTTTACGCATATAGGCGGGAGTGCGTCCAATTTTCATCTTGATTGTCAGCGGTTGGATAATGCGTACGAACTGGACGGCTGGCTTTCTAATGACGCCAAATATGATAAAATTTTGTGTTATCCCAAAACTTCTTTCGGTACGAAGCTTTGCAAAAGTATGGGCAAAATTGACCCGGCAATCAGCACGCAGTACTATACAATGTTTTAAAAAGCCCCGGGTTTTAAACCCGGGGCTTTAAACTTACGCGGCGGCCAGTGCGGCTGTTATAAAGGCCAAAATCGCTCCGCCGAAGAAAATAATCAAAATCACCGGCAACAGCGCAACCAAAACAGTCAGCCAGCCAAACAGCCCCGCCCACCAGGCGGAGCGGCGTGCTTCGTCCAGCCTGTCCGCTTGTATTAAATCTTGCGTGCGAAGCGATAAAATAAGCGCGGCCAGTGCAAGGGGGATGCTCCAAAATCCCGTAAAGCACGATAGAATAACCGCAATGACCGATAAGGTAAAACGGCTGTTTACCGCCGCGGGGCGGTGAGGGCAGCCCTTGCAGGCCGCCGTTGGTGCAGATGAATTGTTTTCGTTCATAAATTCCCCTTTTCCCGCAGGCCGGGCCGCTCTTTACGCGCCTGCGCGTACGACCCTAGCCAAACGGCCCCATATTATATAAAATATACTTTCAAAGGGAGCTATTTTATATGGAAATAACTAAAAAAGATGTGGCGCTTGCGGCCAAACTCGCCAATGTGCGCGTGGACGACCGCGAAGCCGCCATTTACGAAGCCCAGCTGGAAGCCCTGTTTAAATGGGTGAAAGATCTTTCCTCCGTAAATACGGACGGAGTGCAGCTTTCCAATGTTAATTTATCCGCGCATATGCGCCCGGACTTGCCGGTAACGGATGAAGCCCGCGCCGCCGTTTTGCGCGCCGATTTTAACGCGAGTTTGGACGATTGCGCCAAAGTAAAGAAGGTGCTTTAATGATGACCGTTGACCAAATTGTAAACGCTTTTGTAAACGGCGAAAAATCCGCCGAAGAAATTACCCGCGGTTTTTTGGCCGTAATCGCCGAAAAAAACCCGGAAATCAACGCTTTTGTAGAAGTGTTTGAAGCGGATGCGCTGTCCCGCGCCAAAGAATTGGACGCCAAACGCGCCCGCGGCGAAAAATTGGGCGCGCTGGCTGGCGTGCCGGTGGCGATTAAAGACAACATTTTATATAAGGGCCACAAAGCCACTTGCTGTTCCAAAATGCTGGCCAATTATGTGGCTTCCTATACCGCTACCGTGGTGGAAAAGCTGCTGGCTGCCGACGCCGTTATTATCGGCCGCACCAATATGGACGAATTTGCCATGGGCAGCACTAACCAAACCTCCGTTTACGGCCCCGTTAAAAACCCGGTGGACGTAACGCGCGTGCCCGGCGGTTCTTCGGGCGGAAGCGCGGCCGCCGTGGCGGCGGGAATGGTGCCGCTGGCCTTGGGTACCGATACGGGCGGCTCCGTCCGCCAGCCGGCCGGATTTTGCGGCGTGGTGGGCATTAAGCCCGGATACGGGCGCATTTCCCGCTATGGGGTGATTGCGTTTGCGTCCAGCGCGGATCAGGTGGGGGTTCTTGCCGCCAACGTAAAAGACGCGGCGACCGCTTTGGAAGTCCTTTCCGGTAAAGACGCGCACGATTCCACCTCGCTGGAAGCGGACGTGCCGGCTTATTCGCAGGCGTTCAGCCAAGATTTAAAAGGTGTAAAGGTGGGGCTTCCCAAGGGCTTTTTGGACGGCCTGGCCGACGATATTAAGCAAAAAATGGACGAAGCCGCCGTCCAGCTTCAAAAACAGGGTGCGGAGTTGGTGGAGGTGGATGTTCCCCACGCCAAGTATGCGGCTCCGTGCTATTATATTATTACCAGCGCGGAGGCCAGCTCCAACCTGGGGCGTTATGACGGCATCCGCTATGGCTATGCGGATAAATCCGCCGAAGATTTGCACGCTTATTACGAAGGTTCCCGCGCGCCTTTTGGGTTGGAAGTAAAAAAACGCGTGATTATCGGCACCTATGCGTTGACGGCCGGTAAATATGAAGAATGCTTTTTAAAAGCGATGAAAGTGCGCGAGCTGATTCGCGAAGACTTTAAAAAAGCGTTTGAGAAAGTGGACGTACTGCTTACCCCCACTTCGCCCAGTACTGCTTTTAAGCTTGGCGAACACGACGAAGATCCGTTAGCCCTTTATCTGGCGGATTTATATACTTGCCAAGGCAATATTGGCGGGTTGGCGGGTATCAGCGTGCCGTTTGGCAAGGACGCCAAAGGCCTGCCCGTCGGGGTGCAGTTTTACGGCCCGATTTTGCAGGAAGAAAAAATCTTAAACGCGGCGTATCATTTAGAGCAAGGGTTATGATTGTTTCCGAATTTTCGTGCGGCGGCGTGATTTTGGACGGGCGGAAAGTACTGCTGGTCCAAGTCAAAAATATGAAGGGAAAAAAGATTTGGACGTTCCCCAAAGGCCATATTGAGGCGGGCGAAACGCCCCGTCAGGCCGCCTTGCGCGAAGTTTTGGAAGAAACCGGATACAAAGCTGTTATCGTACGGCCGATGATTCGCGTGAAATACGCATTTACGTTTCAGGGCAATTACATCAAAAAAATGGTGCAGTGGTATTTGATGAAAAAGCTGGGGCGTATCGGCAAGCACGATGCGTCGGAAATTTTGGCGATACGGTGGGTTTCGCTTTTAAAAGCACGGGAACTGGTGCAATACCCCAGTGATATCCGGCTGGTGGATATGCTGCTGGCCTCCCTGCATATAGAGCCTTCCGAAGAGCCCGAAACGGACGGAACAGAAGAATAACGGCTTAACGGCTGTACTTAACTTTAGTAATACGCACGAAACGCAAAGAGTAAATCTTTGCGTTTCGTTGCTTTTGCGGGCAACAATTTCTCAAAACCTGTTTACTTGGCTGTCCTTCGGCCTTGACGTGGCCTTCGCCACGCCTATGCGGCCGACGACTAAGTTCCGCCAATTAAAAGCGGTTTTGAAAAATCAGCCGAAGCAGGGGTGAAGTTATTCTTCTCCTGCACGGCCTTTTTTAGAGGGGGTTGACTCGTTTTTTTTTTTTGATAAATTAAGGTCATCTTGCAGTGTTTTTGTGCGGGCCCCGCCTGATATGGTTGTTTTTGTTAAAAAAGGCAGATCCTGGGCAGAAACACCTCAGGATGACTTTTTATTTATCCGTCATCCCCAAAGGTGGGCGGCACCCTCTGGGCCAGTCGAAGGGTTCGGGGATCTGTTGTTAATCATAAGTATCATCCTGAATTTATTTCAGGATCCATTCCTTGTTTAAACAAGATTTCCGAACCCTGCAGGCCGCCAAACCCTCGGGAATGACATATTTATTATTGGAGATATCAAAATGAAAGGCTTTACGCTGATAGAGTTGTTGGTAGTCGTATTAATCATTGGTATTTTGGCTTCGGTGGCGCTGCCGCAATATACGCTGGCGGTGGAAAAAGCCCGCGCGGCGGAAGCGGTTTCAATGTTACGTTCTTTAATGGATGCGCAAAAGGTATATTATATGGCAAACGGGCAATATGCGGAAAATTTTGAGGATTTGGATATTGGCGCCGCCGGAGCTTCCGGTAAAAATTTCTATACCAAAAATTTTCGTTTTACCATTCATCAATCGGGCACGGATCCGCGGTTTCATTTTGACTGCCAACGGCTTACGAACGATTACCAGATTAACGGCTGGCTGTCCCCCGATACGCCATTATATGACAAAATTATGTGTAACCCGAAAACCGCCGCCGGGGAAAAGCTGTGCCGTTCTTACGGCCCGAAAGATCCTGCCGTAAGTGATTTATATTATCCAATGTATTAGTTTTGTGCAATAAAAAACCCGCCCAAACGGGCGGGTTTTTGTTTTGTTATCGCAAAACTTAGTGTACGCCGTGCATCCAGCGTTTGATTTTGCCCGTCATAATCCACATAATTATACCGAACAGGACGGAACATACCGCCGGAACGGAGAACAACGTGGTAAGGCTCCAGGATTCGTAGTAGCTGGCGAGCCATCCGGCAAGCAGGTTGCCGAAGAAGCTGGCCGTAAGCCATACGCCCATAAACAGGGACATAAATTTCAGCGGAGCCAATTTGGTTACCATAGATAACCCTACCGGGGACAGGCACAATTCACCCATCGTGCAGAACAGGTATACCAAAATCAACCAAATCGCGCTGACGGGGCCGTTTGCCTGGTAAAAAGCCGCACCTACCGCAATGGCGGCAAAGCCTAAACCTTGCAGAAATAAACCCCAGCCGAATTTGCTCGGGATGGAGGGATCTTTAGAGCCCATTTTAATCCACATTTTGGCGAACACAGGGGCCAGCAACAGCACGAAAATCGGGTTTACGGCCTGGAAGTACGAAGCTTTCAGGGTAATTTGACCGATAAACGGCAGTACCGGGGTAAGGTTGGTGGCTTCTTTGGCAAAGAAGTTCAGCGACGTACCCGCCTGTTCAAAGAACGCAAAGAAGAATACGGCAAAGAACACAAACGTGAAGATTGCTTTGATTTTGTCCCATTCTTCCTGGGTAAGGGGCTTTTGGGCGGCTTCGGCTTTGGCGCGTTCTTCCGCGTCTTCATCCTGCGCGTTTTTCATCACGGGGTGCAGGCCGATGTGGCCCAGGTATTTGTTCTGGGAAACCAAGTACCACACAAGGCCGATAAGCATACCCGTACCGGCGGCCATAAAACCGTATTTCCATTTATAGGCTTCCAGAATGCTGGAAGGGTCGTGGGGTTCGCCCAAAAAACCGCAGATAAACGGCGCAAAGAAAGCGCCCAGGTTAATACCCATATAGAAAATGGTAAAACCGCTGTCTCTTCTGGGGTCGTTGGGTTCGTACAGTTCGCCCACGATGGCGGAAATGTTGGGTTTAAAGAAACCGTTGCCGATGATGATGAGCGTAAGGCCGGTGCCCAAGGCCAGAACCGGATTGACGATTTCGTAAGAGGCCAATACAAACTGTCCGGCGGCCATCAAGGCCGCACCGATGGTAATGGAGTGGCGTTTGCCGATGAAACGGTCCGCCAGGTAACCGCCGAGAACGGGGGTTAAGTACACTAGGGCCGTAAACATACCGTATATTTTGCTGGACGTCGCTTTGGAAAATCCAATTACGGTGCTGATCATGAAGAGCGACAGAAGAGCTCTCATGCCATAATAGTTGAAACGTTCCCACATTTCGACCATAAACAGCATATACAATGCTTTCGGCTGGCCGTGTTTGGTCACGTTGTGCTTCACTTCACTGTCTGTCATTTTTTTCTCCTTATTGGTTTCAAAAGGGTACTCTACATTGTACTAAATATAGCGCTGGGCGGTTTTGGAAATTATAGGGCGGCGCCCAGGAAGTCTTGCGCCATTTGCGTAGCAAGCAGGTACGCTTGCCAGCAGGCGGCGGCCAGATAGGCCCCGATGAGCAGGAGGAGAACGGTGTAAATCCATTTGGCGGCGCGGCCGATGAGTTTGGAACCCCATACGGCGGGCAGTGCAAACGGCCCGAGGATAACCGCCAATAATAAAATGCCGGAGTGGGAGTATAAAAAGCCCGTGCCGGGTTTTAGGCTTTTTCCGCAGCGGCGGCAGAAGTTATCGGTTTGGTCGCAGGCGAAGCGGCATTTGGGGCAGTTCACAGTTCAATCCCCTTGCTGCGCAGAAAACGCTTGATGTGGCTGCGCGCGCCTGCGGTTTTGGCAAATTCCAGCCAGTCGCGTTTGGGCTGGCCGTTTTTGCGGGTGATAATTTCGCATACGTCTCCCGTTTTGAATGCGTAGTCCATACGCACCATCCGGTTGTTTACTTTGGCGCCCACATAGTGGTCGCCGATATCGGTATGAATGGCATAGGCGAAATCAATGGGGGTAGACCCTTCCGGCAGGGATTTTACGTCCGCCCGCGGCGTAAATACAAAAATTTGCTGCAGGTTTACGTCCGTTTTAAAACCTTCCAAAAACTCGCGCGGAGCGGTTAAGTCCTGCTGCCATTCAATCCAGCGGCGGATCCAGTTAATTTTTTCGTCAAAGTTTTTATCTTGTTTTACTCCGCCCATTTTATAACGCCAGTGCGCGGCGATACCGTATTCGCAGGTGCGGTGCATTTCTTCGGTGCGGATTTGGATTTCTATGATGTCCCCCGTTGGTGAAAGCACCGTAGTATGGATGCTTTGGTACATATTGGCTTTGGGGGTGGCGATATAGTCCGTAAACGTACCGGCAATCGGTTTAAACACGTTATGTACAATGCCGAGCGCTTTGTAACAGTCCGACAGGTTTTTGGTAATAATGCGCACGCCTAACGAGTCCTGTATTTCCGCAAAAGAACAATGGTGTTTTTGCATTTTGCGGTAAATGGAATAGTAATTTTTGGCGCGGGCCAAAATGCGGTATTCCATTCCTCCGGCGGTTAAAGCGGGTTCCAAATGTTTTTTAAAGTTGTCCAGCGCGGCCTGACGGTCGGCGGTGCGGGCTTCCACTTGCTGTTTAATGTCCGCATATTCAGCCGGGTGGAGGTATTTGAAAGATAAATCTTCCAAATCCGTTTTGATGGTAAACATCCCCAGCCGCTGCGCCAGCGGCGCATAAAGGGAAATGGTTTCGTAAGCTTTAAATTTTTGTTTTTCCGGCGGCATTACTTCCATTGTGCGCATATTGTGGGTGCGGTCCGCCAGTTTGATAAGGATAACGCGCACGTCTTCGGCTACGGCAATGAGCATTTTGCGCCAGTTTTCCACGGTTTCTTCATCCGTGGAGGAGAATTTTAAATCGCTTATTTTGGTAACGCCCTGCACCATATGCGCAATTTGTTGGTTAAATTCCCGCTTTAAATCTTCCAGCGAAACGGAGGTATCCTCTACCGTATCGTGTAAAAGCCCCGCGCAGACCGTATCTGCATCCAGGTTAAAGTCCATTAAAATGCTGGCAACGTTTTGGCAGTGCGTAAAATACGGCTCGCCGCTTTCGCGTTTTTGCGCGGAGTGCGCTTTTTCGGCAAAGTGATAGGCTTTCTCAATCAGGGACGTATCTTGATTGGGGTTGTATTCCTTGAATTTGCGCAGCAAGGCCTGCAAGTCGGGGGCGTTTTGCATAAATCAGTTTTGTTTCAAGTCGTTTAAAATTTCCGCGGCGGCGCGTTTTGCCACACCGGGTTCGCCGAGCGAGGCGCGCAGTTTTAAGAGCTCGTCGCGCATATCCGCCAGTTTCTGCGGGTTTTGGAACATAGCCATCGTTTCCGCCGCTAGCGCGCGCGGAGTGGCTTCGTGTTGGATAAGTTCCTTTACCACGGCTTTGCGGCTGAGCAGATTGACGAGCGAAATATACGGCACCTTAATCACCATTTTGGCGATTTGGTACGTCGGCCAGAACATTTTGTACGCTACCGCCATCGGCACGCCCAGGAGCGCGTTTTCCAGCGTGGCGGTGCCGGAACAGGCCAACAAAAAGTCCATTTGGGAGCGGAGTTCATAGTTTTTGTCTTTTACCAAATGGAAGTTGGCGTGCGGTTTTTCGCCGATTAAATCCAAGAAGACTTTTTCATCCGCATCCGGCAGCAGGAACATATAGGCCTGCGTGTTAGGGAATTCTTTTAACGTTTCTTTAAAAGCCTGGTAAAAAACGGGCGTTAAACGTTTGATTTCTCCCATACGGCTGCCGGGCAGCATACCCAGCTTCCACGCGTGGTTTTTATGGTCCGGCACGTTGTAGTTTTTATCAAGCGGCGCGGGCATAATGTCCAAAAGGGGGTTGCCCAAAAATACGGCGTTTCCGCCGAATTTTTGGTGGAATTCCGGCTCAAACGGGTAAATAACGAACATTTTTTTGGTTAACGCCGCCAAGCGTTTGGCGCGGTATTGGCGGCTGGCCCATACTTGGGGCGTAACGTAATAATACGCCGGGATATGGCGGTGTTTGGCCATGCCTAAGATTTGGTGGTTAAATCCGTAAAAATCCACTACGATAAGCGCAACCGGGTTCTGCGTTTCCATATAGTCGCGGATTTGGTTCATCAGGCGGATCCACATCGGCATTTTTTTAAGAGGTTCAATAAAACCGTGCGCGCCTTTGCCGGCCAGGTCAAATAAAAACTCGTCGCTGACGGCTTGCATATTTTTCCCGCCGATGGCGGTAATGCGCACTTCCGGGTCGGTTTCTTTTAAGGCGCGGATGAGGCCTGCGGCGTGCAGATCGCCGGATACGTCCCCGGCTACAATTAAAATGTTTTTTGCAATAGGCGTAACGGTGGACATTATTTATCGTCTCCTTTCAGTTGGCCGATGGTTTCGTCAAACACCGTTTGCGCGGCGCGCGCCACGGTGCTGATGGTTTGCAATGTTTTCGGCGTATGCAAATGGCCCGTTTTCGGTACGTCAAAACGGTTCATTTTTTCCATAATATGGAGCGCAAGCTCCAGCGCTTTGGTGCCTTTTTCTCCGCTGGGTGCGGGCGTTTTGGCTGTTTTGATGCAGTCAATAAAATGTAAGATTTCTGCCGTGATGGGCAGTTGTTTTTCCACTTTGGGGTAGGTAACGGTCAAATCCGCCATATTTTGAACGACGGGTTTTTCTTTCCGGTATGTTTTCACGCGTGCGTTCATAAAGTCAACGGACACATATCCGTCCGGCTGAAAGAGATGCATATAGCGGGCGCGTTCAAAGCTGGCGCGGCTGGCGGTAACGTCGGCCACGGCTCCGTTGGCAAAATGCAGGCGTACGTTGGCGATGTCTTCATGCGGGGAGAATACGCTAAGTCCCACGGCTTCAACGGACGCCACTTCCGAGGGGATAATGGTGTAGAGCAAATCCAAATCGTGGATCATCAGGTCCAGCACTACGCTGATGTTGGACATTCGCGCATCGTACGGACCTTGGCGGTTGATGGTAATGAAACGGGGATTATTGATGTATTTGACGGCTTCCACCACGGCGGGGTTAAAACGTTCCACGTGGCCTACTTGCAAAACGAGGTTATTGCGTTTAGCGGTGTTGATCAGGTCGCGCGCTTCCTGCATGGTAACTGCGATGGGCTTTTCCACCAGCGTATGTACGCCTTTGTCTAAAAAGAACATACCCAGCTGATGGTGCAAGTGCGTTGGTGCGGCGATGATAACCGCATCCACCTGCCCGGCGAGTTCTTCGGGTTTTGTATAGGGCGTGCAGTTGTGGGCCCAGGCCAGTTTTTGTGCGCGCATAACGTCCGGGTCGCACACGCCCACCAACGTTACGCCCGGCATTTTGGCCAGGGTGCGCGTGTGGAAAGTTCCGATTTTTCCGGCGCCGATTACGCCGAATTTGATATTTTTCGTTTCAGCCATCCTCTTCTCCGTTATCTTTTTATTATACTTAAATTCTCCCCGTGCGGAGCAAATTCCTTCGCGTACGTAAAAAGATTGACAGCCCGGCTTATATTGGTATAATGTCTGTATGAGATATATGGAAAGAACGCTCGTTCTTATTAAACCTGATGCCATTGAAAAACGCATCAGCGGTCTGATTCTGGACCGGTTGGATCACCTCGGTTTGCAAATGACCGGGGCCAAGGTCGTTTCGCTTACGGAAGAATTGGCGCGCGCCCATTATAAAAACTTGGAAGGCAAACCGTTTTTGGACGAAGTCATCCAGTACATGATGGGTGAATTTAACAACGTGCCCAACCACAAGATTTACGCTTTCGTTTTCCAGGGCGAAAACGCCATTGCCAAAATCCGCCAGGAAATCGGCAGCACAAACCCGGAAAAAGCCGCCCCGTGGACCATCCGCGGCAGCTTCGGCCGCTTTATCGGCGACGTAATGCAAAACTGCGTACACGCCTCCGGCTCCCCGGAAGACGCGGAAAAAGAAATCGCGCTTTGGTTTAAACCCGAAGAGGTTTTGGACCGCTAAATGTTTGGCCGTGTTATAAAATACTTCGCGCCGGTCTGCGCGCTTGCCTTGTGGGGCTTGCCGCTTTCCGGCGCGGAAGTTAAAGAAGCCCCCGTTACGCTAAGCACGCAGGACGGGTGGGCTCTATCCGCGCTTTATATGCCTGCGGAGGACGGTAAGCGGACCGTTGTTTTGTTGCACGATTTAGGTAAAAATAAAGAGCAGTTTACCTCTTTTAAAGCCGCGCTGGCGCGCAACGGGCTGGGGTATTTGGCCGTGGATTTGCGCGGATGCGGGCAAAGCACGGGCAAAGGGACGGCTTCTTCTTTTGCCAAAGAAGGCGTAGACAACGAATTTAACAAAATGACGCGTGATGTGGAAGCTGCGTTTTCGTTTTTAAATAAAAAAGGCGTTTCCACCGAAGATACCGCCGTATTGGGCGCCGGTTTGGGCGCCAACGTGGCGGCGAAGAGTATGAATTTTTTGCCGGATGTGCCGATGCTGGCGCTTATCAGCCCCGCCACCAACGTGCGCGATGTGCTGGCTATTCCTTCTTTGCGCGTATACAAAAAAGGTAACGTGTTGATTGCGGCGGGCGCGGCGGATAAAAAAATGTTTTTGGAAGCCAGCGTCATCCGCAACGTGGCTTATGTAACTACGGGCGAAAATAACGGGAAGGTAACTTTCCTCACCGCTTACGATTTAACGTCGCACGAAATGTTGGACAAGTATTTAACGCCGTCGGTTATCCAATGGCTCAAAACGCCGCAGCGCCCCGAAGTGCTGCCGGACGAGCCGGAAACCGCCGCCGAACAGCCGTCGGAAGCGCAGGGGCAGTTTGTTCCTCCTTCAACGACCGAAGACGCGCTGTTTCCGTCTGTATTAAATTAATTTAAACGGCCCGTCCGTCCAGGAGAACTTTATGAAACCCGCGCGCATTGTTTTTCCCCGCTTTTGCTTTGGCGAAAGCCAGCTGGAGGAGGCCGTTGATTTGTCCCGCCGCGGCGTGGGCGGGTTTTGCGTTTATGGCGGTACGGCGCGGGAAACGCTTGATTTTACGCGCCGGATGAATGAGGTTTCCCCATATGGACGGCTTCTTTTTTGCGCCGATATCGGCGAAGATTTGCGCGATGTTATTACGGACGCGCCCGCGCTTCCTTCCAATATCTCTTTAAATTCTTTTCCGTCCCCGCAGGATGCGGCGTACCGCAAAGGCAACCTGATTGCGCGTATGGCGCGCGCGGCAGGGCTGGACTGGGTGTTATCCCCCGTGGTGGATTTGGGGTACGCCTCCAGCGCGTTTGGGGACGACCCGATGACCGTTACCCGCTTGGCGGGGGATTTTATTGCCGGGCTTTCTAACGGAGGCGCGCTTAATTGCGTGAAGTATTTCCCCGGCGTTTCGGGCGCGTTGAAAACCCTGGCGCAAATGGAAGATGCGGAATTTGTTCCTTACAAACACGTTTTCCGCCGGGCGGACTGCATTATGCCGTCCGATATGATTTTCCCGAACATTGATAACGACAACCAGGCTATGTTATCAGACAAAATGATTAAAGGCCTCCTTAAAAAACGTCTTAATTACAAGGGCTGCGTTGTCAGCTTTCCGCTGTTTAAAGCGCGCCTGCGTTATGAAGAGGCCAGCGCCATAAAAATGCTGCACTGCGGGGTGGAAGATCTTTTTGCTCCCAAAAACGCCGGAGCCGTTATTGACGCGGTGGAACGCGAAGCGGACAAAGGATTTTTGTTTGATGAAATTACGCGCGCCATTTCCAACCACGAATTGTTTATCAGCAAAGTAAATGCCGGGCCGGAGCCGATGGCTTTAACGGACGCGTTTGAATGCGCTTTGGAATTTAAAAAATAGACGGTATGCACGTAAAAAACCCCGGGATACCCCGGGGTTTTTTGTTTGACGAAAAACTAATCTTCTTTTTTAAACTTGGCGGCGATTTCGTCTTTGCGTTTATTAAACTCTTTCGCCACTTTGTCTTTTCCTTCGGCCAGGCGTTCGCGCACATCTCCGGCTTTTTCGGAGAATTTTTCGCGCACGTCTTCGGCGCGTTCTTTAATTTTTTCTTTCAGGTCTTCCGCGTGTTCCAGTACGAATTCCTTTTTGTCTTCATACAGGTCGGAAGCCAGTCTTTTCAGTTTGCGGCGGGTGGTTTCCCCTTTGGCCGGGGCCAACAATACCCCCGCGGTGGCGCCCGCCAGCGCGCCTAAAATAAAAACGGCCAATCTCGCCGCACATCCATGACATTTATTACACATACTTACCCCTCCTTTTGCTTTGCTATAATGTTATATATATTGTACAACAAACAACGGAAAAATCTTTTCCCTCCTGTTTACAGTATAACGGCAAAAACACTTTTTTGCCACCGTGTTTTTGAATTAGTTTAAAGGAGACCTATTATGCCCAATCCGTCCGCGCCGCGCCATAACGGCAAACAGCTGGATCCCACCGTGCGCAAACGCAACTTTGAAGAAGTGGCCCAAATTTTTACCAAAGAAGAAGCCCTCGCCGAGGCAGACCGCTGCTTAAACTGTAAAAATCCCCGCTGCCAGGCCAACTGCCCCGTAGGGGTGCAGATCCCGGCGTTTATCGCGCTGTTAAAAGAAGACAAAGTGGGCGAAGCCGTCAGCAAAATTATGGAAACCAGCCTGCTTCCGGCCATTTGCGGCCGCGTCTGTCCGCAGGAAAAGCATTGCGAAGGCAACTGCGTTTTAAAAGAACGTTTTGGTTCCGTCAATATCGGCCAGCTGGAACGCTACACCGCCGACACCGCCCGCAAAGAAGGTTTGTTAAAAACCCCGGTTTGCGCGCCGGCGACGGGTAAAAAAGTGGCGTGCATCGGTTCTGGGCCGTCCTCCATTGCGGCGGCGGCCGAACTGGCGCGCGCCGGCCACGATGTAACCGTTTTTGAAGCGCTCCATGCGTTTGGCGGCGTACTTCGGTACGGCATTCCGTCTTTCCGCTTGCCGCGCGAAGTGATTGACCACGAAATTGAAACCGTTAAATCCATGGGCGTTAAATTCCGCACGGACGTGCTCGTGGGCGCAACGGAAACCATTAGCGAAATGCTGAAAGATTTTGACGCGGTGTACGTCGGTTCCGGCGCGGGGCTTCCTACGCTTACGGGCATCCCCGGCGAAAACGCCGTGGGCGTGTACAGCGCAAACGAATTTTTAACCCGCGTGAACTTAATGCAGGCCTATAAATTCCCGGAGACGGACACGCCGATCCGCATCGGCAAACGCGTAGCCGTCTTGGGCGGCGGAAACAGCGCGATGGACGCGGCCCGCTGCGCTATGCGCCTGGGGCCGGACAGCGTAACCGTAGCCTACCGCAGAAGCGCGGCCGAAATGCCCGCGCGCGCGGCGGAAGTGGAACACGCCAAAGAAGAAGGCGTTGTGTTTGAATACCTCGTCACCCCCAAAGAAGTGGTGGTGGACGAAACGGGCCGCGTGGCCGGGCTTAAATGCACGCGCAACGAACTGGGCGCGCCGGATGAAAAAGGCCGCAGACGGCCGGTGGAAATACCAGGGTCGGAATTTGTGATGCCCGTAGATACGATTATTGTGGCCATTGGACAGAAACCCAACCCGATTATCGCCAAAACCACGCCGGAACTTAAAACTACGGAACGCGGCGTGCTGGAACTGGACGCGGAAGGCAAAACCACTATGCCGGGCGTGTATGCCGGGGGGGACATCATCCGCGGCGGCGCGACGGTGCTTTTAGCGATGAAAGACGGTATTGAAGCCGCCGGACGCATTAATAAATATCTTGAGGGGAAATAGTATGGAAGAAAATACCATTTTAGTAAAAGAAAATTTAAGCGACGTAGTGGTTAAATTTGTTATCTATAAGCCCCTTATCGCCCGGTCAGCCAAAGCGGGCCAGTTTGTTATTTTGCGCGGCCGCGAAGGAGGCGAACGCGTGCCCGTTACACTTGTAGATTGGGATGCGGAAAAAGGAACCATTACGGTTATCATCCAGTCTATTGGCAAGTCTACCGCAATGTTTAATTCGCTGAACCAGGGCGATAAATTTTTAAACGTGGCCGGGCCGCTGGGCACCCCGGTGGAAATTAAAAACTACGGCACGGTGGCCGTGGTAGGCGGCGGCGTAGGCATTGCCGAAGTGTATCCGATCGCCCGCGCGTTTAAAGAAGCCGGCAACCGCGTGATTGCGGTGCTGGGTGCGCGCACGAAAGACTTGCTTATTTTAGAGCCCGAAATGTCCGCCCTGTGCGACAAAACCGTCAGCACCACGGACGACGGCTCGTTCGGTATGAAAGGGATGGTAACGGACGCCATTCAAAAACTGCACGACGAGGGCGAAAAAATCGCCGCCGGGTTTATCATCGGGCCGATTCCGATGATGAAATTCACCTCCCGCTTAATGGACAAACTGGGTATGGAACCTTTTTCCAGCTTGAACCCCATTATGCTGGACGGTACCGGTATGTGCGGCTGCTGCCGCGTAACGGTGGAGGGCAAGGTGCGCTTTGCGTGCGTGGAAGGGCCGATGTTCCCGTCAAAAACCATTGATTTTGACGAACTCATCCGCCGAACGGGCGAATACAAACCGCAGGAAAAAGAAAGCTTGGAAATGTTTGAAAAAGACCACGTCTGCAAATGCGGTTTGCATTAAGATAACGGATATTAAAAAGCCCCCGGTCCAAAAGAACCGGGGGTTTTTATTTCGGTTTTGCCGTGTATTAAAGCAGTTTGGAAGCCAAATCCGCCAGGCGGCTGCGTTCCGTTTTGGTAAACGTAATATGCCCGTAGGATTTTTGGCCTTTTAAACGGTCCACCAAGTAAGTAAGACCGTTGGATTCCACGTCCAGATACGGCGTATCAATTTGGTACGGGTCCCCGGTTACTACCACTTTCGTTCCGTCGCCCGCGCGGGTGAGAATGGTTTTCATTTCGTGCGGGGTCAGGTTCTGCGCGTCGTCTACAATAATATACTGGCCGGGCAGCGAGCGTCCGCGCATATGCGTAACGGAGGCGATTTCAATTTTTCCGCTGTCCAGCAGGTAGTGCGCTTTTTCTTCGCCCTCTTCCGGGTTTTTGCGGTCCGCCAGGAACGCCAGGTTGTCGTAAATGGCGCCCATCCAGGCTTCCAATTTTTCTTCTTTGGTACCGGGTAAAAAGCCCAAATCTTTGCCTACGGGTACAATGGAGCGGCATACTACCAGGCGGCGGTAGGCGCTTTCATCCATCGTGCGTTGCAGACCTGTGGCCAGCGTAACAAGCGTTTTACCCGTGCCGGCGGTGCCGACGAGGGTAACAATGTCCAGGCTGTCGTCCAGCAGGAGCTCCATGGCAAAGCGCTGTTCTTTGTTAAGCGGCTTAATGCCCCACGCCGTGGGTTCCTGTGCGGAAAGCGGTCTCAGCACAAAGTCGCCGCTGTTAGATACGCGCCCAATGGCGGATTTTTTGCTTCCGTCGTTCGTTTTTAGAATGATAAACTGGTTGGCAAAGTATAACGCAGGGTCCACGGGGAGTTGTTTGTCGCGGTAGAAAGCGTCAATTTCCGCGGCGGAAACTTCCACTTCGCTCATCCCGGTGTAAAGCTCATCCACGTTTACTTTGTCGGTGGTGTAATCCTGCGCCGAAAGACCCAAGGCTTCGGCTTTCAGGCGCATATTAATGTCTTTGGTTACAACAAACACCGGTGCGGCGTTTTTTTTGTAAGAGCCTTCTTTCTTGCTTAACGTGTAAGCAATGTTTAAAATGGAATTGTCCGCCTTGTTAAACGCCAGCGATTGCGGCAGCATATTGGGCTTGTCCAGCTCAATTTTTAAAATGCCGCCTTTTGGCAGTTTTACCCCTTCGTTAAGGCGTCCCTGTTCGCGCATTTCGTCTAACGCGCGGGATACCATCCGCGCGTTTTTGCCGCGCGTATCCCCGGCGCTTTTAAAAGAATCCAATTCTTCAATAACGGCCATGGGGATAATAATGTCGTTATCCTCAAACGCGTGCAGGCAGTTTACATCGTGTAATAGGACGTTGGTGTCCAAAATGAATGTTTTTTTCATAGTCGCCTCTCTGTGCGCCGGTAGGCGCCGTTACTTTTAGTATAGGCGATTTCCCGACGAAATCAAGTGCTTCCCCCGCCGGGAAACTCCCGGCTTGTGCATATTGTAGCATTAAATTGGTATAAATATATATATGAAATACCTTTGCATACACGGACATTTTTACCAGCCGCCGCGCGAAAACGCCTGGCTTGACGAAATTGAACTGCAGGACAGCGCGGCCCCGTTCCACGATTGGAACGAACGCATTTGCGCGGAGTGTTATTCTCCTAATGCTTTGGCGCGCGTGCTGGATGAAAAACGGGATTTGACCGAACTTACCAACAATTACGCCCACATCAGCTTCAACTTCGGGCCGACGCTTCTTTCCTGGATGGAGAGAAAAGAACCCGAAGTATATCAGGCCGTGTTGGAGGCGGACCGCTTAAGCCAAACGCGCTTTGGCGGCCACGGAAGTGCTATTGCGCAGGCGTATAACCATATGATTCTTCCCCTGGCTAACGCACACGATAAAGAAACACAAATTAAATGGGGGATTGCGGATTTTAAAAAACGTTTCGGCCGTGAGCCGGAAGCGTTATGGCTTGCCGAAACGGCTTGTAACACCGAAACGCTGTGCGCGCTGGCGGATAACGGGATGAAGTTTGTCATCTTGGCCCCGGGCCAATGCGCGCGGGTGCGTAAAATCGGTGAAGAAAAATGGAAAGAAGTCGGCGCGGGGGTAGACCCTAAACGCGCTTACAAATGCAATTTACCAAACGGAAAAAGCATTGCGCTGTTTTTTTATGACGGGCCGATTTCGCAGGGGATTGCGTTTTCGGATACGCTTTCTTCCGGCGAAAAATTTGCCGCGCGCCTGCTTGGTACGTACAACGCCGGGGATGAAGCGCAGCTGATGCATATCGCCACTGACGGCGAAACGTACGGCCACCACCAAAAATTTGCCGAAATGGCGTTAGCGTACTGTTTGAAGAAAGTGCAGGAAACCCCTGACGTAGAACTGACCGTGTATGGAGAGTTTTTGGAAAAATATCCGCCGGAATATGAAGCCCAAATCGTGGAAAACTCGTCTTGGAGCTGTTTCCACGGGGTGGAGCGTTGGCGGTCGGACTGCGGCTGCAACTCGGGCCGCCCGGGCTGGAACCAAAAGTGGCGCGGGCCGCTGCGGGACGCGCTGGATTTTATCCGCGACGAAATGATTAAAACGTTTGAAACGGTCGGCCGCGAATACTTTAAAGACCCGTGGGCCGCGCGTAATGATTATGTTGAACTAATAATGGACCGCAGTTTGGACGCGCAGCACCGCTTTTTCCTGCGCCACGCCACCGAAAAAGCGTGGGTGGACCGCAAGACGGCTTTAATGCTTTTGGAAATGCAAAAAAACGCGCTTTTTATGTATACCAGCTGCGGGTGGTTTTTTGACGAAGTGAGCGGTTTGGAAACGGTGCAGATTATGCAATACGCCGCCCGTGCGCTGGAGCTTAACCGCGTGATTACGGGCGCCGATTTGGAGCCCGCATTTGTGGAAAAACTGGCCCTCGCGCCCAGCAATTTAAAGGAACTTAAAAACGGGGCGGTGGTATACGAACGGTATGTAAAGCCGCAGGCGATGCCGATTGAAAAAATCGCGCTGATGCACATTGTTACGCTGTTGGCGGACGAAACGGTCAATCCCCAGCGGGCGTATGAGTGCGAAGTACTGGCTTTTGAACCGAAAAAATTGTCGGCGCAGGACGCTTCTTTGTGTTTTGGTTCTATTACACTTAAATCCACCGTTACGCTGTTGGAGCGCAATATGCCTTTTGCCGTTTTGCGGCGCGGTGCGGCGGAGTTTGTTTGCGCGGCGGGCGACAAGGGCGACAGAAATGCCGTATTCGCCCGGTTGGAGGAACTCTTTAATTCAGGCGCATACGAAGAGCTGGCCGCTTTTATCCGGGAGAATTTTGACAAGCATTACCCGCTTGTTTCTATGTTCCCTGACGTCCGCCGCAAAGTAACGGATGCGACGCTGCGTAAAATGGACGAGCAGACGGACCGAGAATTTACCCGTATTTTTGAGGCGCAGTACCCCGTGGTGCGCGGTTTGCAGCTGCTGGGGGTTCCCGCTCCTAAATCGTTCCGGGAGGTGGCGGAATTTGTGCTGGCTTCCGACTTAAAGGCGGAATTCCGTTCTTCCAGCGTGGACGTTAACTCCGTAGAAGAATTGATGGAAGACGTTAAAATGCTGGGGCTGGACGTTTCTTCCGGTGCGGTAAACGACGCCGTAACGGAAAAGCTGACGTTTTTGGCTTTTGCGTTTGCGCGCAATCCGCAGGATTCCGCGGCCGCCATTAAACTGGTGGAGTTTTTAAACTACGCCGAAATCTTTGGTTTCAAGCCGGACACGGTAAAAGCGCAGGAATTCGTGCTCTTCGGGCTGAGAGCCATTGGCGAGGGCGCAAAGAAGAAGGATATTTTGCGCGCGCTTGCGCGGAAATTGAAAATCGCGCTGTAACCGGCGGAAAGCCGTTTTAAAAATCCCGGCTCTTTGGGGGCCGGGATTTTTGTATATTGAGAAAACCCCAGCTTAGCTGGGGGTATTCTTTATGAAAACTATTTTTTCTTTTTCAGTTTTTTAATTCGTTCTTGCGCGCGCGGTTCGCCTTGTTTGGCGGCTAAAACGTAGTATTTTAAAGCCAGCGTATCGCTTTGTTCCACACCTTGCCCGTGTTCATACAGGTCGCCCGTCAGCGTTTGGGCAATGGGGGAGTGGTCGTCCGCGGCGGCTTTCATCAGCTCAAAGCCGCGTTTTTCATCCGCGGGAACGCCAATTCCGCGCAAATGGCAAACGGCCAAATTTACACGCGCTTCAAAGTCGCCCTGTCCGGCGGCGGTCTGATACCATTTAAACGCTTGCGCCTGATTTTGCGGGCAGCCGTGCCCCGCATTATAAAGCCCGGCCAGTGCCGTTTGCGCGCGCACGTGGCCTTTTTTGGCGGCGGATTTTAACCAGGTAAACGCTTGTTGGTAATCCTGCGGCGTGTGTTTGCCCTGGTAGTACAGCACGCCCAAGTTATATTGGGCTTGCACGTCGCCCAAGCGGGCTTGTTCCAGCGTTTTTGCAAAAGGATTGCGGATCTTGCGGTATCCGGCAAATAAAGCCAGGCCAATAAACGTAAAAACGATAAATGCGAGCAGTGTTTGCATTGGTTGAACGCGCCGAATTTATTCGGGCCTCCCATTAAAGAATTTATTTTATTTTTACCAGCTTTTTGTTTTCCAGTTGGTATACGTTGTCTGCGTATTCGGAGGCGTGCGCGTCGTGCGTTACCATAACGGTGGTTAAACCGCGTTCTTTACTCATACGGGCAAAATCTTCAAATACTTGGATTTTACGCGCCGCATCCAGGTTTCCGGTGGGTTCGTCCGCCAGTAAAAGCGGCGGCTCGTTGCGCAGGGCGCGCGCGATGCTGGCGCGCTGTTTTTCGCCGCCGGACAAGTCCGCCGGCAATTTGTGCGACATAGCCCCCAAACCGAATTTTTCCAATAATTCTTGGGCTTTTTGGGGGTTCGGTGTGCCGCGCATTAAAGCGGGCATATCCACGTTTTCCAGCAAAGAAAACTCCGGCAGGAGGCCGTCAAACTGAAATACAAAACCCATTTTGTTAAGGCGCAGTTTTGCGCGGGCGGCTTCGCTTTTTAACGCGGTAACGTCCTGCCCGTCCACGAGCACCTTGCCGGAAGTGGGCGTATCCAGCATAGCGATGATGTTTAAAAGCGTGCTTTTACCCGACCCGCTGGGGCCCAACAGCACCGTAAATTTGCCGCGGCGCAAGGTAAGCGATACGTCCTCCAGCACGCACAAATTTTCGTGGCCCTGGCCGTAAATTTTGGTTAAGTGTACAAGTTCTATCATAGTTCATCCGTAGCGGATAGCGTCCGTAGGGTGCACGCGCGAAGCTTTCACCGCCGGATACAATCCCGCCGCAAAACAAATTAAGTAACTGCCGCCAATGACGGCCACAATATCCCATAACTGCATACGCACGGGTACTTTGGTTAAATAATAAATGTCGCCGGGCAGTTCCATAATGTTAAACGTGGCGATAATCCAGCACAGCAGGCACGCCAGCAAAACACCCAGCACAATGCCCAGCGTGGCGATTACCATAGCTTCCCACATAAATACTTTGCGGATGAGTTTGGGGCTGGCGCCGATGGCGCGCAGGATGCCGATGTCGCGCAGTTTTTCGGTGCCGAGCAAAATTAAGTTCCCCGCAATGTTTAAAGACGCTACGCCGATGATTAAAAACAAAATGATAAACATCATTGTTTTTTCCAGTTTTAACGCGGCATAGAGAGTGCTGTTCATTTGTGCAAACGTGCGTACGGAATATCCGTAGCCAATCGCGTTTTGGATTTGGCGCGCGGCTTCGTCGGCTTTATTCATATTTTTTAATTTTACGGCTACGCCCGTTACGCCTTGTTTAAGGCCCAAAAAGTCGCTGGCGTGCGGCAAAAGAGTGTAGGCGATGGTATTGTCAAACTCGTAATATCCGGTTCGCAAAAGGCCGCTGACGCGGAATTTTTTCATTTTGGGGAACATCCCGGCGGAGGTGGAAATGGACTGGGGGGAAATGAGCACTACGTCATCGCCGATGTCGGCCCCCATATTGGCGGCCAGCTCCGCGCCAAGTACTAACGGCGGCGGGGCGTCCTGCGGCCAGTCTTTGGGTTCAAACGAGCCGGCGGTTAAAGAGTCCGTCAGCGTGTTAATCTTTTTTTCCTGTTCCGGGTCCAGCCCGCGCACCACAAGGCCTAAGCTTTGCCCTGCGTACGTAATAATCCCCTGCCCGTAGATGTGCGGCGCGGCGGCCTCCACCAGCGGGATTTCTTCAATTTGTTTTATTTTTTGGGGATACGTTTTTTTGCTCATCTGCCCGAAAACAAGTATATGGCTTTGTGCGCCGATGATTTTGTCTTTAATATCGGTTTGAAAGCCGTTCATAACGGATAAAGTGGTGATTAAAGCGGCTACCCCCACGCTTACGCCCGCCACGCCGATAAGCGTGGTGATAAAGGCAAATAAGCCCTGGCGGCGGGTGAGGTAGCGCACGGCGACGAATCGTTCAAATTTCATAGCTATATTGTACTTTATTTGGGAGGTTGTTTTGCGGAGGGCTTGACCCGTTTTTTTTTTTTGATAAATTGGGGTTATTGAAAAATAAAATGAAGGTCATGCTGAAAGGTTGTTGTTCAGCAGCTGCTTCTTTGAAATAAGGGAGATGCCGGGCAGAAATCCCTCAGGATGACTTTTTGGGGTTGTCATCCCCGAATGTTTTTGTCGGGGATCTGTTGTTATTAAAAAGGAGTAGATTCCCGACAAAGACTCTCGGGAATGACAATAATTTATTGTTGAGGTATCCAAATGAAAGGTTTTACGCTGATAGAGCTGTTGGTCGTTGTTTTAATTATTGGTATTTTATCTGCCGTTGCTTTGCCGCAGTATACAAAGGCGGTGGAAAAGAGCCGGGCGACACAAGGTATAGCCTTGGTGCGCGGATTGGTAACGGCGCAGAAAGCATATTATATGGCTAACGGGAAATATGCCAACCAGTTTGACGAGTTGGATATTTCTTTACCTGGCAATCCTTCCGGTAGTAGTGCCACTATAAAAGATTTTGTAGTGGCCATGCATAGTATGAACGGGGCTTCCGGGCATATAGAGGCTAAGTATGCTAAAAAGAACTGGTATATTGGATTCTATTTTGGAAAGGATAAGCTGTACTGTTTAGCCGCCAGCGGAGATGTGGGGAGTAATAATTTGTGTAAAACTTTTAATTCCGCAGTGGAGAATTGCCCTAGTGGCGGTTTTTTGTGTTATCCTATTTAACAAAATAAAAAACCCCCGGAATTTCCGGGGGCTGTTTATTGGTTGGCCAAACTTATTTTTCTTCTTCCAGTTTTTTGAGCGTGGGGAAGAGAATGATTTCGCGGATGGAATCCTGCCCCGTCAGCATCATAATAATGCGGTCAATCCCAATACCCATACCACCGGTCGGCGGCATACCACTTTCCATCGCTTCAATATAGTCCGCGTCCAAAATGTCGGCGTTTTCGGCGTCTTCGCCTTTGGCGGCGGCTTTGGCGGCGGCCTGGTCTTTTAAGCGCGCAAGCTGGTCGGCCGGGTCGTTCAGCTCGGTATAGGCGTTGCCGAGTTCCTGCCCGTTTACGAACACTTCAAAGCGTTCCACCAGTTCCGGGTCGCCGGGTTTGGTTTTGGAGAACGGGCTGACGGCCGTCGGGTAGTCCATAGCGATGACCGGGTTGTGGTAATCGGCCAGTAATTTACCTTCAAAAAGCTCGTCAAAAATAGACCCGTCGGAATCGTCCGCGCTGAATTTTACGCCTTGTTCGCGGGCGACTTCTTCCAATTTGGCGCGGTTAAACTGGCGGCCGTTTAACACTTCGTGAATGTCGCGGCCGAACTTTTCCTGCCACGCCTGCGGAATATAAAGGCGTTTATAGGGCGGGCGCAAATCTACTTCGTAACCGCGGAATTGCACTTTTTCCACGCCGATGGCTTTGGCGGCGTTGCCCAAAATTTCGTCAAACAAATCCGCCATGGTGTTTACGTCCCCGTACGCCTGGTAGAGTTCCATCATCGTAAATTCGGGGTTGTGGGTGGTGTCAATGCCTTCGTTGCGGAACATATGGCCGATTTCGTAAATTTTATCCATCCCACCGATGATAAGGCGTTTGTGGTGCAGTTCCAGCGCGATGCGCATAAAAAGCGGCATCTTTAAAGCGTTGTGGAACGTTTCAAACGGGCGCGCAATCGCACCGCCGGAGGACGGGTTTAAAATAGGGGTTTCCACTTCCAAAAATCCTTTTTCGTCCAGCGTACGGCGGATGGAGGAAATGATTTTGGCGCGTTTTACAAAAATGTCTTTCACTTCTTCATTGGCGATTAAATCCAAATGGCGTTTGCGGAAGCGCACTTCGGTATCCTGCAGGCCGTGGTATTTTTCCGGCATGGGGCGGATGGCTTTGGATAAAAGCGTCAGTTTGGTTACTTTAATGGTCTTTTCGCCCGTTTTGGTAACAAATACGTGCCCGGCAACGGATACAAAATCGCCCACCGCCACGTGTTTTTTGAAAAAAGCATACGGTTCTTCGCCCAGTTGGTCCTTGGCGATGTAAAGCTGTACGCGGCCGGAAAAATCGCGCAGGTGCGCAAAAGCGGCTTTGCCCATAAGGCGCAGCTGCACCAGGCGGCCGGCGGTAACGGCTTCGGCGCCTTCTTCGGCGGATTTAGCTTCCTGGCAGGAGAGCTGTTTGTCGCAGCGGTTCGGGTAAGGGGTTACGCCCAATTGGCGGATTTCTTCCACTTCGGCGTAGCGCTGGGCGATAATTTCGTTAAGCGCGTTATTGTGCTGCGGTTGTTGTGTTTTTTCGGTAGACATCGTAAAACCTCAATATATAGTATTAAAGATATTTTACCAAATTGCGGCGTTTGCGGGAGCGGGCAAGAATGATACAATAATGTTATATGAAAAAATACACTGTTTTTATCATTATTGCGGTTATTTTACTGGGGGCCGGTGCATTTTACCGCTATCACGGACGGGATGTGGACGAACGCGGCGCGACGCTTTTGATGCGCTCGCTGGAAAGCCGGGAAGATTTAAAGAAAACGCACCGTTTTATTAAGCGGGCCGATGACATTAACGCGCGGGATAAAGCCGGGCGCACCGCATTGTTTTACGCGGCGCGGCATTCGGCTGACCCGCAGACGCTGCAGCATTTATTGGAAGCCGGGGCGGAGGTGAACGCCGTGGACAAATTGGGCCGTACGGCGCTTATGCGCGCGGCGAAATATAATCCGTCCCCTGTGGCCGCCGCCGTTTTGGCGCGTATGGGGGCGGACGTTAATGCGGAGGATCAGGCGGGGGAAACCGCGTTGACTTTGGCGGCAAGGTACAATAATGCCGCCGTGATTAAAGCCCTTTTGCGAAGCGGCGCGAACCCGGACGTAAAAACGGTCTCCGGCGCGACGGCGGCTGATTTACTGGAAGAAAATGAACAGCTCTCCGCGCAGGAAAAAAACGATTACCGCCAGGCGATTCTTATCGTGTCTATCTTGCGCCCGTTGGAGAAGTAGCAGTTGGGGAGCCAACAGGAGTTTTGTTATTTGCTTTTTCGGGACAAACAAAAAACCGCCCTTAAAAAGGCGGTTTTAAAACTGCGCCCACCAGGACTTGAACCTGGAACCCACCGATTATGAGTCGGTTGCTCTAACCGATTGAGCTATAGGCGCGAAAACGATGTTTTTATTATAACAAAATTAGTGCGTTATTGGGAACTTAAAAGAAAAAGTTTTACTTTTTTGAAAAATGTGCTAAAATATTTATGTTAATCCGGGATGGTGTAATGGTAACACGGATGCCTCTGGAGCATTAATTCTAGGTTCGAGTCCTAGTCCCGGAAAGTCGCTTTTATCTGTTTTTTTACGACGAAACCCCTCCGACGTAGAGGGGTTTTATTTTGTCCCAAATTAAGAAGCTAAAAACAGTAAAAAACGCCAAGATACGCTAGTTGTGGTAGCAGTGTGGTAGCAATTTTTTCCCTACCGACGATAACATTAATCTCTTTATTTTGAGTTTTTGCGTATACTCTTTCCCCTACACGGCCGCCCGTCCAGTTGGCAGATAGTTTCGCTAAAATAGCGGCTAAATTCCGCGTATGGACACTTCACTCGCATAGTTTCTTATAAGATACCAAAGCCCGCAAATTCTGCAAATTTAAGCCCTCCAAGCCCGGATCAGAATAATCAAAGCGCACCCGGCACACGGCCGCGCTACTTTTTATCCGCGTTCCCGCGCAGCCGCTCAAGACACTCATCGCGCCCCAAATCAGCATTACTCCGAATAATACCGTCCACTTTTTCACGTTCCAAAGCCTCCCGTTCTGCTTGTTCCAAGGCCGCGCTCTTGCGCGCCAGTTTGGAAGCCAGGGCGGCAATAATCCACACCGCCCCGGCCGATAACACCACTTGCACAATGGCCGCCCACATTATTAGGCGTCCTTTTGGGCGGGGGCTTCGGTTTTGCCTTTGCCTACAAAGCTCCCGTCCGGGTTGCATAAAGACAGCGCGGCCAGCACTTTAATAATCTTGGCCAAAACCGCGTCGTCCTTCTGCGTCGGGGTCAGTTTGACAATAATCGTCGCCGCCGTAATCAATGCCCCGATAACGCCCAGCACGTCGCTCCAATGTTCTGCAAACCATTTAATTATTTCACTCATGTTTGTTCTCCTTTATTTAATTTCCAGCCAAATTTCGGATTCGCCGGCGCGCGGGTTCGCTCCCTCCCTTTCCGCCGTCAGCTTTTCCATAAGCCGCGCAAGGGTGGCCCGGCTGGCAACAAGCCGCCCTTTTACTTGGTTGAACCCCACCAAAAGGCACCCCTCGGTATCGGCGGCGCAGTTGCCAGCGTGAATACGCACGCCCGAAAAGCCCGGCACGTCCAGCACCAAAGGAAGTACGCACTTAAAGCGCGGGCTTTCGGTCAGCACTACCCGGTAACGCCCGGACGGGACAGCCGTCTGCCCCGGCACCTTTTCACCCGCCGGGCGAACGCAGTCCTCCAGCGTATCGCAAAAGTATTTGCCGTCCAGGCTCAGGCGGCCGATGGTATAGGCGGGCCCTTTGAAAATACGCTTAATTTTTATTTGCATCAGTTCCCCCCTCCATGTCGATTTAACACAAAGCCTTTTATTTGTTTGACGTCATCCAGCACGATATCGATTTTGACGCCGCTTTCAGTCAAAATACGTTCGTGGGCCGATACCTTTTCTTCCAGCCTATCTACCCGCGGAGGAAGACCATACATTGTGGCGAACCACATAATCACGCCGCCAACAAGCCCGGCCAACACCAGCCACTCTTTCATTTTTTCCGGGGTCATTCTTCCACCTCCGGCTCTTCTTGTGCCATGGCCTCCGGCTTGGGATATTTGGTTTTTACCGCTGCAACCGTTTCCGCCCATACATTCGTACCGTGCACGATGTCCCAGTAAATCATATCCAGCTGGTCGGCCACGGACGGATACTCTTCCGCGCGCTTTTCCGCGTACGTCTTTTCCGGCGCGGGGGCGTTTGCCACAATCACATACGCCCCGTTTTGCTTTTCAATATGCGCACCATTACCGTTGCACCAAATGGCCGCCGCCGTGTAGTTTTCTTTTTCTACTATTTGTCCGATTTTAAACATACTATTCTCCTATGGGTTATACCTGGCAAAAAAGGTTACATATGGCGGGCAGGCGTTCCGCGCGTGGTGATCGAACGCAAGCGTTTCACAATTTTGCTTTTTTAGTTGAACATTATAGGCCGCATCGTTGCCAAAGCCGCCTTGCGCAGGGGCTTGGTCCGTCAGCGCCCCGGCAAAATCATACTCGCAAAACGCCACGCCTAATACGTGGTACGTATTAGCGGGAAAGGGCAGCGGCCAAGTCAGAATATGCGCGTTAATACTGCATCGCGTCCACTGTTCAAGCGCGCCGCTTTTATATTTAACGTAGCCGTTCCCGCTCCCGTCGTCATACCTGTCCACCACGTAGTCCACGTTGCAAAGCGTATAGTTCATATTGGGCACGGTCAAATTGGCGGGCATCCCAAAACTGCTTTCTTTGATAATCCCGTTTGAAACATCCACTTCGCCCACAATGGCAAAGTATTTAATTTGCCAGGAACCCGCCTCCTTGATTTTAAAGTAGTTAAATTTAGGGCTGTACCATATGTCCGAATCGTTTAGCGTTACGGACAGCATGGTATAAGCCACTTTTAACGATTCTTTTTTATAAAAAGCGGCGCTCCCGTCCTGGTACAAGGCAATAAAATACTTTCCGTTTTCGGTTGGTATATCCGCTTCCAAGGCTTGAGGCAACACGTATATAATGTTTTTCAGCGTACCGTCTGCGTTTAGTTCATTGGGGATTAACACTTTTAAGCCCTTGTTTATTTTAATGCTGTCCGGGGTTTCTTCATACGTTATCAAGGGCGTTAAGTCTTCGCCCAAAAACAAGTTGTTAAACTTGTTGGAAGACAAGTCGTAATACCATCTTTTAGTCGCAGTACTGGTAGCCGCAGACAGCAGGAACTGCCCGGTGTCCTCCACAATTTCTTCAAACTCCGGCACGTTGGATAAACTGCCCAAAACCGTATAATTAATACCGTCCGTAGAGTAAGACAGCGTAAAAGTGTTTCCGTTTTTTTGTAGTTTCGTCCAATACCATTTATCCAGTTCCGGGGCGACATTACTGTTAATAACATAGCTTTCGGTATCAGTCCAATCCGTAGGAAAAATAATTGCCTTAAATGTTCCTATGGCGTTAGACACATTTTTAAGTCTTATATCGGCAAAACTGGTATTTGTGTTCGGGGAAGTAATTCTTTTTCCACCCACACTGACAATTCTCCCACCAACGCCGGTAGAAGAAATTTTGTCATATACAAACTTAACTTTACTAATCACAACCCAGTTGCCGTTTAGTTGTGCTTGGGTATAATGGTTTTTACACTGCAAACTGCTGGTGAAATACACCGCGCTCCTATCCGCTTTTTGCGAAGCGGACAGCGTCCCCCAATAGTCATACCACCGCCGGCCGGAAACTTTCGCCACGCCGCCGTTTGGGGCTTCCAGCACGCAGTTGGTAAGATATTTGGTTATATCTGCGCCGCTTTCTTCCTCGGGTTTATGCCAGTTCACAAAAAACTGGCCCGTATTTTCCGCGTCGCCGCAGTAAGGCATGGTTGCGGGCGTAAAATTATTCTCATAGCGGATGATACTGCTCACGCGCAGTTCGTCCACCCAGGCGGGCGCGCCGCTTTGGTCTACGGTGGCGGCAAAACCGAAATACATAAAGACGTAATCACCCGTAATAACGTCGGAATAATCCTCTTCCAATACGCGCACTCCGTCCACAAACACGCTCATTTTTTTGGCGGTGCCGTCGTATGTGGCGGCCAGGTGGGCCCAGTCTTCTTTCATTTCCACGGTTGCGCTTTTATCCGTGTCCGCCGGGCCGTAAAAGGTAAGTCCGTCAACGGTGGAAAACGTATCCTTAACCGTACTGGGCCAAACGGTAATGGTTTTATCGGCTTTCACTTTTACAGTCGCGTAGATTTTGTTGGAACTGCCGTTTAAAAAACCGAAACGGAAGTCCGTTTGATTCAAATGTTTGGGGGTTGTTACCCAAAAATCTACGGTAAAATCCGCATCCGAGTTTAAATTCCACGCGGCGGCGTTCACTAAATAGTTGTTATAACTGGTTTTAAAGTAATCAAAGCGCGGAAATCCGGCTGCACTTCCCTCTCCAAATTTTTTATTTAACTGGTTAATGCGGAGGTTATTAAACGTATTATCACGGGGAATTATAACGCCGCCTACCGCGTCCAGCCCGTCTTTGTCAAAGTGCCAGCAGGCCTTTGTGTATTCGTCAATGCCGCCCTCCGGGGGCACTTCGTCAATGGTAATGGCGTTGCCGCCCAGCAAGTTGTTTTTGGCAAACAGTCCCAGCCCTTTGGCCGTACTTTCGGACGTCAATTTTTGCCCGTCAATGGCGGGGCCGTTTTCCAAGTCGTTAAAATCGCCGGGGTCCTTCGCCTGTTCATCGGCCGACAGCACGCCGTTTTCGTCCATCGTTAGCCCCGCGCCCACTTTCACGCCGCCCAGCGTATCTGCCGTTGCGGCGGGCAGTTCGTATTCTTCAGGCTTACATTGTTTAATCAGTTCGTCTACTTCCGTTTTGGAGTAGGTGTCTTGCTTGGGCGCGTATAATCCGTTCGCCTGTTCCAGCGTCAGCCGCAGGCCCACTTCACGGGACAGTTCCGTCAGCCGCGCAGTGGTTTCATTTTTAAAATCTTCAAAAATCGCCGGAAGCCAGCCCAAACGCCCTACGGAAACCCAGTTATGCACCACCGGGTCCCAAATATACACGTCGTTTAAAGAACCCACCACGTAGGCTTCCTGCACGGTTCCCGTGGGGTGTGCCAGGGCCAACGCCTCAAAGCTGTCGTAATGGGGTTGGCGCAGGGTGGTTTCTTCGCCGCGTTCTCCGCGCGGGATTTTAAAAAACAGCTTGGCGTTTTGGGTGGTTCCTTGGTTGATAACCTCAGCCTTTTCTTCGGGGTCCAGCGTTTCGGTTCCGGCCACGTCCACGCTGGCGTCTTGTCCGGACGCGCCGTTTTGGCCGTCCCGTCCGTCTTTAGCCCTCGCCGCAACGCCCGTATCATTGGGGCCGATTTGCCAGTTCCCGGCTTCGTTTACAAACGGCGTTAGTCCGTCTTTGCCGGGGGAGCCGTTTTCGGCTTGGGCTTTTACGCCGGTGTCGGTCGGGCCGATTTGCCAATTTCCGGCCGCATTAATAAACGGTGTCAGTCCGTCTTTACCAGGCGCGCCGGCGGGCCCTTCGCTTCCAAATTGTGCGGACAAACAAAATTCTTCTTTAGTCGTCATTTTGGGGTCTCCTTACTTCAAATACGGTATCCGTCAAAACGGTTTTTACGCGGCCCTGCGGGTCGGTTATTTTTAGCGCGCTTTCATGGTAGCCAAGCGGCATTTTTGCGCTTTCCTGGGCGGTAATGTTAAACGCCAGTTTGCCGCTTTTTAAAGCGGCGTCGTCAAAGGTTCGCACGAACTCCGTTCCGTCAATGGTCAGCTCGCCGCTAAACCCTGTCAAATCCGGGATATTGGTTTTTATCCTCACAAACAGCGTTCCGCCGCCGAGCCCGGTGTCATTGCCTTGATATATTTTTTTAGTTTTCATGGCCTGCCTTCCTAAAGAATTTCGCTTCAAATTTTTCGGCGGTCAGTTTAAACAGCGTTCCGCCGTCAAACATTCCCACCGTTTCAAAGCCGATGCGGGTTACAAAATCGGCCGATACGCGGTTTCCCGGCCGCACCACGCACAAACACACGGCCCGGCGGGCAAACACAAACGCAAAGAATGTTTTAATCACCTGGCGCGAGGGCCTGAATCCCGGCCCGTACGCGTCCACGGCGGCGTATCCGTCGGCCCATTTAACGGCCAGTACGCCGGTTCTGCACGCGCCGTCATACGTTACACCCAGCGCGTCGTATCCGTCCAAATCGCCGCCCAAACGTTTTTCCATATCCCGGTAAACGCGGTCGGCTTCGGGGCTTTTGCCCCAAAATTCTATACGGTTACTCATCGTCATCCCCCGTTACTTTGTTTGCGCGGTTTTGGGTGTAGCCGATCACTTTCATCGCCCCTTTTACGGGCTTGCCCTCTGCCGCGTCATACAAGCCGGAAAGCTGCGTTTTTAACTGCTTGGTGCCAAAGCCGGAGAACTGCCCCATTTCTGCCGCGCAGTCCAGCCAGTCGCCCAGGTCGGCGTCGCCGGAATTAAAGTTGCTGACCAATTTATTAAACGTGCGGTACATATCGGCCACGCCGGGCAGTTCGTATACGCGCAGTCCGGTCAGTTTTCCGTCTTCGCACAGGCTCCGCAAATTGTTAAACAAAAGTTCGGCCGCGTCGTCGCCAAAGGGTACGGCGCCAAGGGTTTGTTCCACGGGGGACGCAGCCAGCCGCCACCAGTCGTCTTTGCGGTCATCGTCATCCGCCGCAAACCACCCCAAGGACAAAAGCGTATACAGCGCGGGCTGAACCACGGCGTACATAAACACTTTTTTCGCCATATCTTTTTCGCCGATGTAGCCGTTTTTGTAGTCCACATACGCATCGTAGAGTTTGCGGGCGTACTGCATTTGCTGGTTTCTAAACGCCCACGCGGCGCGCCAAAACAGATTTCCGCCGCTCATCTGCGCTTCGTTTAAGGTGCTTTTTAAGTTGGCCTGCTGGGCGCGCACGGTGGCCAGTTCAAAGGCTTCGCGGGCGGCTTGGGGTGAATATCCTTTTTCTTTCATCAGCCAGTCCACATACGGTTTACCGCCAAACGCCAGGGCGAACATATCGCCCAAACGCACGTTTGTGGTTATGGCGTTAGTCAGCGTGTTTATTTTATCGGCGGTGCCGAACATTTCGTCTTGGGATAAAGCTCTCCCCAGCGTTTCGTTCATGCCGCCTTCTTCGTAGCGCGTTACCAGGTAGGGCGAAAATTCCCGCATAAAGCGCAGTGTTTCGCGCGGGTGCAAAAGAGCGTCTTTAAATCCGGCGGTCCAGGCGGCCACGGGCATATTTTCGGCGTAGTTAAACGCGGAGGCGAACTGCTTAATCGCCACAATGGGTTTTAGGCCGATGGCGCTTTTTACCCAGTTGTTAAACAGGAACTCCATTTTTTCAAAAAACTGCGTTTTCTCCGCGTTTCTTGCGCCGGGGCCGTTTAGGTCAATCATTTTAATCAGGTGTTCGTAAATGTCGCGCCCGTCTTGTTTGCCGAATTTTTCTTCCAGCGCGCGCGCCATTTGCTTATCGCGGAAAATGCGCCGCAGTTTGCCGGCGGATTCCGCGCCGTAAATATATTCGGCGTTGCGGCTGATTTCGCTCATTAACAGCGAAACGGGGTTTACGGGCTTTTCCACGGCCGACACGGTTTGCACGCGGGCTTTAATCGCGCTGGGCGCGGCGTTGTTGGCCAGCATTTCGCGCAAATAATCCAGCCCTCCCGTTAACCGTTCGGTGCGGTTGGGGAAGTAATTTTCCACCCGTCCCAGCGTAAACCCGCGTTCGCGTTTATGCACTTCGTTCATTTGTTCGTAGGTGCTTTGGGCGATTTGCATCAAAGCCGCCGCCGCTTTTTTATCTTGGGCGGTAATCGGCGCGAACAGGGTTTCGTACTGCTCCTGACGGTAAGCCCTCATCAACCGCGCGCGGTTTAACGGGTTTTGGTCTTGGATGTAAAAAAACAGCAGTTCCAATTTGGTAATCGTCTGCAAAAACGGTTTCTTCTGCCGCTCGGTCAAAAGCTCCGCCGGGCCTTCGGGTATTTCGCCGTAGTTTTGCAGGGTGTACGTTTCGCTTTGCAGTTCGTTTATTTTTTTGATGTACTCGTTGCCGTTTTTTAATCCGTACGCTTGGCCCACGCGCTCCACCACTTTTTGGCGCAGGGCGCGCACGTGGTTTTGCATTTGTATTTGGTTCTGCTCCAGGGATAACGAGTCCATGAACTTTATTTTTTCTTTGCCCATTTTGCCGTTTACTTCGGCTTCCACTTCCACTTCGCCAAACAACGTATTTAAAATGCTTTGCCAGTTGGCCAGCTTTTTAATATACAGCACCGCGCCCTTTGGCATTTTTTGTTTTGCAAGTCCGGCCAGCAAGCGTTCTCTCCAAATGTCTTCGCGGGTATTGCGCAGGAATTTTTCCAGCCGCACTTCGTCGCGCCCGGCCTTTTGGATTTCCCTCATTTGCCCGTACACGTCTTTCACTTCGGCGGGGGTCATCGTTTCCGGCGCGGCTTTAAGTTGCAAAAGCCGGTTTTGCAAAATTTGGGTTTTGCTTAAGGCTTCGTCGTAATTTTGGTTTTCCACGGCGTGGGCGTAACTGTCCCGGGCGGTTTCTTTGTCCAGCGTAACGATGCGGTGGGCCGCTTTTAAAAACGCCTGGGCGGCCGGGGAATACTTGGCCGTACGCAAACTGCCGCTTTTTTCAAACAGCGGCGTTTTTACGATTTCTTCAATTTTTCCGGCCATGTAGTTTTTGTAATTGTTTTCCACGTATTTACGCGCTTCTTCCAGCGTTTTAACGATTAGTTCCGGGGCGTTCTTGTTTCGGTAGCGGATGTTGTTAAACTCGCGCAGGAGCATACTTTTCTGCGGCCCTTTTAAGCCCTCAATTTGTCCCAGGGCTTTTTCAAAAGCTTTGTAATAGCGGTTGCGCAGCTGTTCGTCCAAAATCTGCTCGGCTTTCCACACGTTCATTTTGCGCTGTTTGTCGCTCACGGCGGCGGGCGCGTTCCACTCCTGCGGGGTGATGCCGCTTTTGTGGGGCGCAATAAGCCCGCCGCGTTCAATGGCGGCAAAGGCCCAGGCGGCGTTGGCGTCTGTCTTTTTATTGATGTCGGCCAAATCTTTTAAAAGTTCCACGCGGCGCGCGTCCCAGTCCTGCGCGGGCGGGGCCATGCGTCCGGCCTCGGCCTTTCCGGCTTCGGTGTTGCCGTAGGCGTCTTCCATAACTAAAAACGCGTGATCGGCCGCTTTGTAAATTTCTTCTACGGTACTGGCTTTGTTTAATTCTTCGCGCACGGCGGCTAGCTTATTGGCGGCCGGGGCCTTGAAAATATCCCCATTTTTAGTTATACTGTTTATACCCTCTGGCGAGGTGCTGGTTATGGACCAACTCCCGGAGCTAGAGGGATTATTAGCCCCTTTCGCAGCCCTTGTTATGGACAAGGTGTCTCCTCCGATTGGGGCTTCTTTTATTTCGGAGTAGAAGTAAAATTTCTTGCCTTGCCTGTCCTGCGCAATATCCACTTGTACAGTTTTAATCTTGCCGTCCAAATCCACCGCACCTTGAACATAATAGAATCCCACAACTCCGCCCGTATGGTTAGGGGTTTCTTGCATTTTGCCGTCGTTTAACAAAATGCCGTTATCCACCACCGCTTTTACGGCCGGGAGCAGTTTTATTTTTTCGGTTTCTTTCGTTTTTCCCAATACTTCGCGCGCGCTGGAAACGGGGTAAGATATTTCGCCCAAGTCTCTGCGTTTGCTCGTTAAAGGGGCCAATGCTTTTTTGAACCACTCCAGCACGGCGGGTTTACTGGTTTTTACGTCTTTTGTAAGCCCCGGTATTTCCGTTCCAGTCAGTTTTATTACGGGTTGTGCGTCGGGCGGCAGTTCATTTTTAAGTTTTCCGTTTTGTTCCCTCGCCGCAGGCGCAAACAAATTGCGTCTTTCCAGTTCGTCCAGCACGGCCTTTTTAACGGCTTGCGCTTTGCGCAGGTTTTCCAGTTTTGCTTTTTGGGTTTTGTCTTTGCGGCGTTCGTCCGCGCTTCCCCGCTTGGCGTCATCCACGCGGCCGAAACTTTCTTCCTGTGCCAAAAACGCTTCGCTTTCGCGCAGGTTGGCCAGTTCCTCAAATTTCTCTTGGATAAAATCCAAATCGCTTTTTTCCACCGCGCGGTAGCCCTGTTTTTTAAGCGCGTCCATATTCTCCAGCAGTTTTTCGTAATTTTTGTAATCCGCGCCGATAGCGTCTTCGGCCATATTTACGGCTTCCCGGTACGCGTCGTGCAGTTCCACGCGTTCGCGGTCTTCCAGTTTGTAAACGGGTTCTCCGGCCAAGGCGCGTTCAATCAGTTCGCACGCTTCTTGGTCGCGCGCGGAGGCTTCCTCATAGGTTTGCACGTCCGCGTCTTCCATATAGCCGTGTTTCACCAGCCAGTCGGCGGGCTTGTCTCCCACGCCGGTGGCCTTGTCGTACACGCGGGCGTTTTTGTAGGCCTCTTTGTCAATTTGGCCGGAGTTGGCGTACTGTGCGCCGTAGCGGCGCAAATCGGTCAGCAGGGTACGTTTGGGCAGGGCCGGGGCGGGCTTCTTTAAAATGCCGACAAAATCCCGCAGGGCGGCCAAATCCACGCCGTCCAAGTCTTTTATGTCCAGTTTGTCTTGCTTGATTTTTTCCAGCGTGGCCCGGATGCGTCCGTAGTCTTTTTTATTGGACTGATAAAACTCCACGGTTTTTTGCGCGTCGTTTCGTTCGCCGGCCAGCATATCGGCGTAGGCTTCACGCGCGGCGGCGGAAAGTTTGCTTATGTCCGCGCCGTTGTACACGTGAATAATCCACGCGCGGAATTTTTCAAACACGCTTTTTAAATACGGTGCAGGGGCTTTGCCCTCTTTCAAAAACTGTTCAAACCCCTGGGCGAATTTTTCCTGTTGCGCGCGGCTGTATACGCCGCCGCGCGGTTGGCCCAGCCACGCGTCCAAATGCTTGCGCTGGGCGGCGTATTCTTCCATGCCGTACACGTGTTCAAAAGCGGCCAAATAGACGTGGGCCATTTCGTGCACAAACGTGCTTTTGTCGGCGGCCTGTCCGGCGGTAATCACGGCGCGGATAAACCCGTCTTTACTGGTGATTTTCGTTTTGCCGCGCGCGCCTTGGTTAAATTCTTTAAATTCTAACCCCTTGACGAATTGCTGTAAACCCGCTATACTATTATCAATACCGCTGCCAACGAGAACCGGTTTTTTTAAACTAGGGCGTTGGAGCGGTTCATTTTTTGCCCAGTTATCTATATTGGCCTCGCTGTCAAAAACGGCGGTATCCAACAAAACGCGGCCGTTTGGCAGAATTTCCAACGTAACCCCGGCTTTTCCCTCCGGCGTATTCACCTTGCACAGAAATTGTATTCCATTGTTTTCCCCTGCCGTTCCGGGGACATAATAGGCGTAATCTATATTATCAATTCCCTGCTCCAAGGCTTGCCACTGTTCTTTGGTAAACTGGTGTTTTTTATCTATATGTTTTACCCGGTTAAACGGCACGTCTACTTCTGCCCCGGAGGGAGTGGAAAATCTGTAAAAACTTTTGTTTTGTTCTTTAGGATTATTTTTATTTGCATTGTAAAAATCCACAAACTCCGCCAACGAGGAGGCCGGATTTTTATACATCGCCGCCGCCTGGGCATAAGTCCGCGCGCCGTTGGCCTCCGCCGTCAGCCCCGCCCGCTCCAACGTCATGCCCGAAGGTTTCTGTCGGGCATCTGTCGTTTCGCCGTTTTCGCTTAATCCGGCCCGGTACGCGTTTAACTCTCCCAGCATTTCTTGGTAAGAAGCCATTTTGCTGGTTTTATAAAACGCCTCCTGCTCCGCTGCGCTCATCTTCTGCATTTCCCCAATAAAGCGTATTTTGGCGTCGCTCTCGCTTAACTCTTGGTTAAACGAAATATCCAGGCTTTTTTCGGCCAGTTCCGGCGTAAGCCCCAAATGGGCGGCCTGCATTTGGGTAATGTTGCGCTCCACGGCCGCGCCCAAAGCGGCTTCTTCCTCGGCAAGCCCCTGGGCTTTAAATTTGTTTTTTGCGCGGGTTTCTATTTCGTCGTAAGCCTTGGCAAAATCCTGTTTTTGGGCCGCCTTTCTAAATTCTTCCTGTCCTTTGATAATATCGTTGTCGGGCCAGTTAACGGGGTTTTCCTGGTCTTCAACCAGCCGCACGGCTTCTTCTGTCATTTCTTTTGAGGTCCCGGCCTCCACGGCTTTTGCGGCCAGAGCCCGGGCGGATTCTTTGGGCGCGCCCAGCTTTTCAAACCGTTTTACGCCGCGGGCAAATGCGGCGTGCAGGCCTCCGGCTCCTCCGCCCAGCACTGCGCCCATAACGGCGGAAAGCGCAATGCTTTTAAACGTATCCAGCCCGCTTTGCACGCGTCCGCCCATTGTCTGCATAATGGTTTCTTCTGCGGACTGCTGGGAGCCTTCCTGTAAAAACTCCGTCAAGGCCGAACCTAAAATCCGTTTTACGCCCTTGCTGGCTTCAAACGCTTTTTCCAAACGTCCAAGTCCCACGCACTCCAGGAGGGCTTCCGCGCTCCCGGCCAGCGTAGCGGTCAGTGCGGCTTTGGCGCGCGGCACGCCGTTTTCGGTGGCTTCTTCCCAGGTGTTTTGCGCTTGGTTTAATCCAAACAGCACGCTCACGGCTTTGGGAGCTTTAAAGTAAATTCCACCCAGCACGCCGGCCGCCAAACTGCCTGCCCCTGCGCCGAACATATAAACGTAGGGGTTATCCTTTTCGTCTTGGGTTAGGTGCATTGTTTGCAAAAAACGCTCCTGTTTTTGGCGGGTTAATTGGACGGATTTTAAACTTCTTTCCCGTGCGGCTTCGTAGCGCGCGTCCAAATCCGGCAGACGTTTGTTCAAATAATCAGCGGTTTCCTGCGCGTCCAATCCTTGCGGAGCTTGGCGGATTTCATCCCAAAACGCTTTGCCTTTTGCCATACGGTCATCGGCCAGCCGCCACAAGGTTTTTGCTTGGCGGTAGGGGTCTAAAACCAACATTTTGGCGGCGTTGGAAGCCACGCCTTTGGCAAGCGTCAGCGCGTAGGAGCGCGTATCTTCTTCCGCCGTAGTGTCCAGCGGCACCAGTCCGTAAAAGGAGTCCCTCGCGCGGTTGGCCAACAGTACGGCGGCTTCCTGCTCCACGGCGCGCGGGTTGGCGGCGGTGGTGTTAATGGAGTACTTCTCTTCCGGGATGTAAAAACTGTTTCTTTTAGGCGTGTTCTGCATTGATAATATCCACAATTTCCCCGGCGGCGTTGCGTTTTACAAGCTGTTCCACGCCGTCCGCTGTTTCGTATTTATAACCGTCATAGCCTTTTGCACTCACTCCCAAATTAGGGTCAGACTTGGGGCTGTACGGCGCGGCGCGGCCGTCCAAAATAACGGCTCCGTACGCGCCGGCGGGCACGTTTGCGCGGTTTTGAATGTAACGCATTTTTACCTGTTCCACTAGGTCGCGCACGCGCGTTTTATCGGCTTCTTCACTGGAATTTAATTTCAAGTTCCGCGCGGCGGCGTTGCGCACAAAATCGTAATAAATCCCGCCCCGGTCTTCGTCGGCCAGTCCGGCGGCGTCGGTAAATTCGTTTATCAAATCCACGGCGGTTTCGTCGGCGGTTTTGCCGGGCGCAAAAGCCAGTTCAACCGCATACCACGGCGCGGCGGGCCACACGGCCGCGGCCGTTTTTAAATTTCGTTTGCTCTCATATAAGGCTGTCGGCTTTGCGGCCAGTTCTTTGCCAATGCGTCTTGCATACTCGCGGGACATTTCCAACGCTTTTCGTTTGCCCGCGTCCGTTACTAGCGTTCCTTGGGCCAGCATACCGTTTAGCGTTTCGCGCGCGGTAATCAAACGGCGCGTCAGTTCTCCGCCGGACAATTCCTTCCCCTGCTCGTCGGTTATGGGGAGCGTTTTCCCTTTTTTGTTTGTTTGCGGCTTTAATAAATTAAATTCTTCTTCGGCCATGGCTAACGCGTTCAAAGCCGCGCGGCCCGTTTGGGTGTCTGGGCTTTTGGCGATTTCTTCCATAGCGTTAAGCGCGGTTTTGTATCGGTCGGCCCGCAGGGCGGCCAAAGCCGCACCGAACGCTTTTGCTTTATCCGCCCCCATAAGGGTTTGCAGCTTGGGGTCTATCTCGCGGGAAGCGGGGTTTTCTTTCAAATCGTGCAGCAGTTGCGCGGCCAGCGCGGGGGCGGCTTCGGCCACTCCGGCAAATACGTCCACCACGCTGTAAATAGCCGGGTCGTTGGCCGTGCCCGTACGTGCGGACTCCACCCGTTCGGCGTGCGCCAAAAAGTGTTCACGCTGTTGCGGCGTCAAATGGATAAACTTCTTTGCGTCCAGCAGTTCTTTTTTAACGGCGTCCGGGTCTTGCTGAATGCGGTTTAAGGCGCGCAAATAATCGCGGTCATTAAGTTCCGCTTCGGCGCGTTTTTCAAAGGCGGCCATAAATGCGGCCGTTTTTTCTACGCCCAGCACGCCGCCGGGCCCGGCAAATTCTTGGCGCAGGTTTTCTTTGTACTGGGCCTGTGCGGCGGGGTCGTCGGGCAGGGCGGCGTATTCCTTGGCCGCCAGGGCGATTTTTTGGGCGTTTAACGCTTCGGTCTGCGCCTCGGTAACGCGTTTTTTCCCGGCCGCGTCCAAGGCGTTTAATTCTTGGTTAAACAGTTCACCCCGGCGGGATCGTTCCAGGTAATTTTTAAAATTGTTTTCACCTCCCAGCATTTCCACGCCCATTTTATGCAGGTGTTCGTCGGCGTTTTTACGCAGGGCGTCCACCGCGTCCAAACTGCCCGCGCGCTCCAAATCGGGGGCGTAATTGGTACGCAGATAAAACGAACGCGCCCGCTCGTAGTTTTCTCCGGCCAAACGCTGGTTGTTTAAAAAGTTGTTTTCTACGGCCCGGCCCAGTTCGCCCACGGCGCGTCCCAGTCCGGCCAGCGCGTGCGCGGCGGCTTGCGTGCCGCTGGAAACGTCGGTGCGGCCCATTCGGCCCAAATTGGCGGTTTGCGGTTTAATCTCGCTCATTATTTATTTCCTCCGGCGGAATTTAACATCGCGCTGCCCGCTCCCAAAAATCCGCCCAGCACGGATAATCTGCCGCTCACGGCGGCCATTTGCGCGTTATAGCGTGCGGCTTTAGCTTGGTTGGCGTAGTTAATCATTTCGTTTTGCATTTGCGTACGGTAGGCGAAGATTTGCTCCTGTCCCTCCCGCGCGCTTTGCATATAGGCCATAGTGGCCGGGTCGCCGGTAATTCCACGTTCTGCCATGGTGGCGGCCAAATCGGCCATTTCCTGTGCGTACGCGCGGCGCATGGCGTTTTCGTTCAGTTCCGCCTCTTTAGAAGCCGTTTCCCGGTTTGCGAGTGCGGTTTTCTCATCCGCACGGTACTGCGCCTTTTGGGCGCGGGCGGAAATATATCCGCTTAATGCGGCCAGTCCGCTTTCGGCCGCTTTACTGGCGGCGGCCGCAATAATTTGCCAAGCCATATTAAATACCCTCCCCGCCGAAATTTAAAATTTTTATTCCGGCGATGCAAAAGAATTTGTCCAACACGCTTTCCACGCGCACTTCGGGCGCGTTGGTCAACAGTTTGTCTTCGGTGTTTAACTCGCGTTTATGGGCGGTGCCGTCCCAATTTACGCGCACTTCGCCGCTTACGGCGGTGTCTGCGGCAAAACGGTTGTACTGCCCCAGCGTCTGCATCCGCTCGCGGCATTCGCCAAAGGCAAAATCCTCGGTGCGGAAAATTTCAAACGCGGCCATAGTTATTTGTCCGCCGTCCGCCATTTGCAGTTCTGCGCCGTAAAACGGCGTCAGCACGGCTTTGGCGCGCAGATCCATACGCACTTCCACACGGGCGTTTTTTGGGATGTCAAACGGCCTCAAATCGGCGCGGTTTTCATCCAGCCATTCGCCCACGTAGCCCCGGTCGGTTCCGTTTACGATAACGCGGTTCGGCACGTTTTTTATAAGCGGCCCCGCGGCGGTTATTTTTTCGCCGTCCGGGGAAGTTTCTTTCGTAATTGTCCAGGCGTAGGCGTGCCAGGTGCGCGGCGTACGTTCATACAGGCCGTATTTTTGGCGTCGCAGCAGAAACCCGCCGTTTAGGGAGAAAAATTCTTTTTTCTCTCCCGCCTCGTCAAATCCCTGGCTGATGTCGTCTGCGGGCAGGATTTGGGTGTCTTTAAAAAGGCCGCGCGTTTGTTCGCTCATATCCAGGGCAAAGCGGTACAGTTCGCCGTTTTTCATACGCAAAAAAAGCGCGTTAAACGGGTAAGGCAAATAAGCCATATCGGCGATGCCCGGCGCAAAGGCGTTTTCGTTCATTTTGCTTAACCGCGCGGTTTGGAAGCTGGCGGAGTTGTCGTCATACACGGCCAGCACCAAATTTTTACGGTCCAGCGTTGCGTAGATAACGTATCCGCCCAAGGCCACGGGGTCAATATCCGCCGCCCCGTCGGAGGTTATTTTCTCATACGTTACATTGCTGTACGAAAGCGCACTGGAAAGCGGGCAATACACGCGCACCACGCCGCCTTGGGTGCCGATCAGCAAGTCGTCCTTTGCCAGCAGCCAGCTCTGGCGGGACAAATCGGCGTTAATGGTTAAATTAATCGCGCTTTCGCTGGTTAAAAGTCCGTAAGAGTAATCGGCAAAATTTTCGTAATCCTCGGGCTGGCTCATCAGCACTTTGGGGCCCTCGGCGGAGTTGTACAAAAGGGTCATTCTTCCTTTCCAAAACCCCACGGCTGTCGGATATGTCACGTTATCCAACAGTCCCAGCCGCCAGCGGTTGGTAACTATTTTGTCGGGCAAATAGCTTTCCACAAGCGCGGTGGCGGAAGTGGGGGACTGCACGCTTAAAATACGGGCCACGCCGTAGCCGGAGTGGAGGTATTGGAACATCAGCTGTCCGTCGCTTACCACGCCCTCGGTGTGTACGGGCTTTGTAAACCCGGTCTTGGAGCCGGAGGACAGGGATTTATAATAATTTTCGCCGCTTTTTAAAATTTCACCCACGGCCACGGCTTTTTCTTCGCTCATACTCCAGGCGCGCTGGTTTTCGTCCACCTGGCGCAGGAATATTTCCCGGCCGGCCATATCGGGGGTAAAAATCGCGGCGGCGTCGGAAACGGACGTAAAAGTCTGTTCGGCGGTAATATAGACGCAGGCAACTTCTTCGGTGCCGTCTTCTTTTTGGGTTCTTTTTTCAATCTCAACAGTTAGCGCAAGGGTTTTCCCGGCCCAGTTGTTGGGGTTGTCTTTGGCGCGGATAAGCTGGCTGAACGCGTCGCCCTCGGCGGTCAAATCGGGCTGTGCGGCAAGGAGTACGTCCACTGCGGCGCGGGTGTCCACTGCGTTCCAGCCAGGAGCGGCTGCCTGGGCCTTCTGCGCGCCGTTTAACGTCCACCGCACGCTTTTTACGGTTTCATTTTCGGCCAGTGTGTACGGGGTAACGGCCACGGTTACGGAGGGCTCTTTAAATGTGCTTGTCAGCGTAACGGTGCCGGTGGTGCCGGAAGCGGCGATATAAGCGGCTTTATTGGTGTTTTCGCTGGCCCACGGGCCTTGTTTTAATTGCACTTCGGCAAACGTCCACTCGTTTTCGCTCACGCGCGTTATTTTGGCAAGCGGGTATTTTTCGCAGGCCGCGTATAATACGCTGGCGGACTGGGTGAATCGGATGTTTCTGCCCCCGTTTTCGGAAAAGAAATCCGCCGCGTTATACACGGTATTCACTTTTAAAATGTTTCCGTCGGCGTTTTTTATCCAGCCGTCTTTGCCCCACACGGCCAGCCCCCGGTCAAAGAAAACGATTTGGTAACAAATTTTATTGGTCAGCGTGAACGCGGCCAGCAAAAACGGCCCGCTTACGCCCAAATCGCCCGCTATGTCGCAAAGTACGTCGTCGCCGTTTCGCACGCACAGCGCGCCAGAGGCGGCGGTTTCCACGTTTTCGGCAACGCGCAGGGAGCCTCCAAGGCCCTCAAAATCTTCCCGCGCTTCAATGGTCGGGTCTATTAAGCCGAAAGAAAAATTATTTTTTATGGTTGCCGCGCGCGCCATATCAGTACCCTATCCCCGCGCCGGCTTCATGGGCGGCTTCGTATTGTCCGGCGGGCATTTGCTGTACGGGCTTATTGTAAGCGTCGTTGTGGCGCGCAGACGCCAAGTGTAATTCATACGCTTGCAGCAAAGCTCCGTAATTTTCCACGCCGCACTTTAATAGTGCGCACAGTTCTGCGGCCAGCCGGGTTACCACGCACGGTACAAAATGGGCGGGCCAGCGGTGTTCGTCGGTTTCTATTCCTAAATAGCGCAGTTTCAAATCTTCTTGGGTCCGGCTGATAATGGCGTTTTGTTCTACGGCCGCGTCTGTATCCGGGCGGTTGACGGACACTTTACGCAAAAAATCTTTGGGCAGCACAAAAATATACTCTTCGCCAAAGGCGGGGTGCGCGAACGTCCCGTCCGTGCGTTTTAACGCGGGGATAAGGGCGCGTTTTATGCAAAAGCTCCACTCATAGGCGGTCATTACTTCGCCCAGCACCAAGTCATAACAACCCATGGCGGCCCTGGCGCGGGGCGAGTTGTCGTTCAAACTGTCTATAGGTGCTTGCGTTATTTTAGCCAGTGCGGCGTTTATAATATCTATTTTCGTTGCCATTTTTTACCTCTCATCTTTGCCGTCATTTAAAACTGTCATCCCCGAGAGTTTCTGTCGGGGATCTCCCGCCTACTAATTTGTTGTCGTTGTCTTTGCCTTTACCGTCAACAAAGTCCGGGGCGTTCACGGTTCCGCCCCGGACGTTTAAACTAAAGCACGCCCACGTACACGGTAACCACCAGTTCCCCTGATGCGGGTAAGTCGGCGGTACCCACAGTCGCCTTGAGGGTTTCCTCAAAAACGGTCTGTTCGTTTTTTCCGGCGTCGCCGAACCAAACGGGCTGGTTCGGGGTCGTCAAGGTACGCGCGGCGGCGTACTTGGCGGGAGCGTCTTCTGCGGGCGCGTCATGCGCGGCCTTGGTCTGCCCGTCAATAGACAAGGTGGCGGTGCCGAGGGTGGCCGACGCGCAGACGGTCGCGCCCAAAAACACGCCTCCGCGCGGTTTTACGCACAGCAACAGTTTGTCGCCGTTTTTTGCGCCGGTTTCGGCCAAATCAAACGACGCGGTGTAACATCTCACGGTGCCGCCGTACGAGTTGGCCACGCTTTTGGCCAAGTGGGTAAGTTCCACGGATTTATGTTCTCTCATACTTAACCTCTCTTGAACTCAATTACGCGCACGCCTTCCTCGTAGTTGCGCACGGCGTTGCGGAATACGCCGAAGTGAATGGACGTATCGTGTTCGTGTCCAGCGTCCTGCAGTACGCTGATGACGGGGTCCTGCCATACCACTTCGGTAATAGCGTCCGTTACCCACACGGGGATTTGGTAGACGGTTTCTCCGTTTTCATCCTTGCGGGTGGGGAGCGTGGGGTATTCTAGCGGATTAATGGACATATACGGCCCCATTTCTCCTTCTGGCAGCATTTTGGTGTTCATATGCAAAATGCTGATGTACTTGGGCGAATCGGCCAGTTTGCGCTGCACAAACCCGTCCACAAGTGCGAATGCTTTGCGCTGGGGGTTCAGTTTTACTTTATCATCGCTAAAGGCCTGTCTTACGGCGTCCATTGCTTCGGTAAAGTCCTGGGTTTCGGGGTCCCAGGTAATTACGTTTTTAGCGGGCAGCGCGACGCTTTTTGCACTGATAACGTCGTCGCCCACTTTAGCCGTTCCCAGTAACGCGGCCAAGCCCACTTCGTTGCCCAGTTCGCTTACGGCCGGGGGCATGGCGGCCATTAAATCCTGCATATAGGTTTTAAGGCCGGAGAGGTCGTCGCGTTTGGTCATCAAGTAGTTGCTGGTCCATTCGCGGATACCAACCCAACGCTGTGCGTAGTAGAGGCTGTTGTAGTCGGTTTTTTGGGCGCGCTGGGTTTTTTCTTTAAAAACCACCTTGCCCACGTTTACGGCGGCTACGGTGTTTTGCGCGCTGTTTTCTTTTTTAATAAGGCTTCTGTCTTTGAAAATGGAATCCGAAATCCGCGGCAATAACACGCGGATGTCGGTATGCATATCATTCAAAAACGCGGCCTGTTCGGCGGTCAATGCGCCGGGTGCGATTTTTAACATTTTTCTTCTCCTTTGCTTGGTTTATAATTTTTCCAGCAAATCTTTCAGTTTTGCGGCCATTAAGTTACGGTCTTTAAGCGCGCGGAAATCGCACGACAGAAAATGCAACTTGGCGGATAATTCCACATTGCTTATTTTGCGTTTAACGCTTTTTATTTCCTTTTCCGGTTCGGCGGAAGTTTCTTCCGGGGTGCTTTCCTGCTCCAAACCGTCATTGGCGGAAGTTTCTTCCGGGGTGCTTTCCTGCTCCAAACCGTCATTGGCGGAAGTTTCTTCCGGGGGTATGTCGTTATCCTTTTTTTTCACCATTATTTGCCACCTCTTCTTATGGCTTTCAAACGCTCCCAGCGTTCTTTGGCGGCGGAGTCGCCGGCGGCCAGTTTATCGCAGAACTGCGCATCCTGCGTCAGGCGTTCAATTTCACGGTTGGCGGCGTCGGCGTCCATGGCGGCCATATCCACCAAGGCTTCGCCGTCTTTCAGTTCGCCGGGGCTCATTCTTTTGCTTACTTCGTAAAAGCGTTTAAGCACGGAGGCCATGCCCACCTGTCCCACCATGGCGGCGGCTTCTTTTTCGTTAAATCCCAGTTTGGCCATCGCGTTTACGGCGGCCTGCTGGCGGGTGTCAAATTCCGCGCCCCATTCTCTTTTTACTTCCAAAATTTCGGCGTCAATTTTCGCTTCGTTGTCTTTAACGGCGGCCAAGCCGTCGTCAACTAACGCTTGGGCCTGTTTGGGGGTAAGCCCCAAGGTTTTGTATTTTTCCAAAGCCGGGGCGGTCATTTGCTTATATTCTTCGGGCACGTTCACTTCCCACGGCGTCGGGTCAGCCGGGTCCGGGTCTTTTAGTGCGGGTTCCTGCGGTTGTGGTGCCGGGTCTGCGGGGGCCGGCGTCGGGTCAGTCGGAGCCGGCGCGGGGTCATTTGTCCCGCCGGCGTCGGCTATACCCGCCGGGGCCAAATTCATGTTGCACATCAGTCTAATAAACCTCTTCATCTTCGTTTCCTCCATAGTCCAGTTCGTCCAAGTCGTCCTGGGTAATGTTCATTTGGGCAAGCAGATATTCATACGCCTGCCTGCGCCCGGCGTTTAACGCCAGGCGGTAAGGGTCAATCGGGCGGCCGCAGCCCTCGGCCGCGTCGGAGCGGCAAAAATCGGCCATAGCGGCCAGCGTCAAACGCACGTGCGGTTCTTTTACGTCAAATGTTTTGCGCACGGCTTGTTTGATGTAGAGCCGTTTTTTTACTTTTTCCAGCAGTTGAATCATCCACTTGTTCATATCAGTTCCCGCCCCCTCCGTCATTCCCGAAGGTCGCCCCTTTCGTCATTCCCGAAGGTCGTAATCGGGAATCCGTCGTTATTAATAAGCGTCATGCCGAAAATTTTGGCGGCCCGCAGGGTTTCGGCATCTCCCGCTTTCCTGTCTTTGGCCGCGTTCGTCATCCCGTTTGTGGCCGTCATATCAGTTCCTGCTGTTGTTGCTGCGCCAGCTGTGCGGCCTGCAGCATTTGCGCGGCCTGGGCCTGTTCCTGCGCGGCGCGGGCTTCGGCCTCGTCCATAGCGCGCACTTCTTCGTCGGAAAACAGCACGTCGGTATCCACGCCCAAAATATCGCGGGTGTTTTGCAGAATTTTATCGGCGTTTACGCGCTTTTTCACGTGCGGGTCAATGGGCTCCAGCATACCCGCGGTGCTGATGATTTGCATGGTGCCGTTTATCTGTGCCATTTTTTGCGCGCGGTTAATGGGGTTGTCATATTCCACCACCACGTTGCCGCGTCCCTGGCTGGCGGCTTCCAGCACGCTTTGGGGCAGTTCGTCAAAAACGCCGTCCTCAAAACCGTATTGCAAATTAATGTTGGTTTCTTTTTCCATAAACTGGGTTTCGCGGCTTGCGTTTAAAGGGCCCAGCATAACGGCTTGTTCCTGTGCGAGGTGCCGCACTTCTTCGGCGGTCATTTGTTTGTTTTTGCTGGCCAGCATCATAAACAAATCAAGGCCGAGGAAGTCTGAAATGTTTTGCTTGTACTGTCTAATCCATTCCAGGGTAAAAGGCTGGTTTCCTCCTACGCTGAATGGCTGAACGAGGGGCTTTCCGTCTTCGTTTAACGCGCCGGGCACGTAGTTGTTGGGGCGGAAACGCTTCACGTCCACGTTGTCTTTGTATCCCAGGATGACGGGGCTGGTTTGGTTGTCGGCGGCGCGCAGGCACATACGCACCATTTCGTTTAGGGTGGCCTGTTCGCTGGAAGCGAGCATCGCCAGGCTCATGGCGTACGGGTCGTTTAAGTTGGGCATAGGCTCATAGCGCTGGCAGATAAGGGGGCACACGTGCAAAAAGTCGTTTTGCAGGACGATGTTTTTATCTTCTACCCAGCTGAACACGCAGTACTTAAAGTTTTCCTTAAACGCCGCACCGGGGATGAAGTAATCGTTTGGCAGTACGGCGGTAATCACGCGGTGCTTGGTTTTTAAATCGTCGTTGGAGAACGCCTCTTTTGCGCGCGGTCCGAAGATTTGCAGCAGTCTTCTGTCGTCGGCCTCAAAACAGCGCATAAAGGTGTCCACTTCGCCTTCGGCGTTCACGTCCAGGAACCAGTCGTTAGGGTGATAGGTGTGGTAGCGCAGGCCTCCGCCCGGGCGTTTAAACATACCCATTACGCTGGTGCCGTAGACGCCCATAATCCACAAGGCCTGATAGTTGGCGCGGGAAAATCCGCTCCCGCTCTGGTATCTTCGGGCGAAGAGTTTGTCGCGCGTTTTGTCTGCCCACACGCGGGAGTCGTAGCCGTCTGCTCCCTCGGTAAAGCGCAGGTTCTGCCAAATTTCGTTGCGCGGGGTGGTCAATCCCTCAATGGCGCTGGCCCAGCGCATCATCCCCACGGCAAGGGTGTTGTCATACTTTTTTCGGCCGGTGTAAATTTGTCCGGGCGCGGCGTAACCGCCGGATATTTTACTGTAGTAGCGCGGGTCCACCAGGTAGGCGATGCGCTCCCACCAGGTTTCCCAGGGTCTTCGTTTGTCCTTTAACTGCTCCAACAGGCCGGAGAGATATTTTATCCGTTTTCTCATACATTTCCGCCATTTCCGCCCGTTTTGTTTGAGCCGCCGGCAGGTTTGGCCGCAGAAGTTCCTCCGAAGCGAAAGTCGCTTCCGAACACATTGGCGGCGAAGCCTTTTTTCTTTTTACGGTTTTCTTCTTCGTCCTCCATAGCGGCGGCGAGTGCGGCGGTATCTACGGTGGCGGGTTTATCGGGTTCGGGTTCTGGCACTTCGGGTTTATCCAAAAAGTGGTCGTTAAATCCCACGCTGATGTTTTCCGCCAGGGATTCGCGGATACTTTTCCCGGCCCACAAATTGCCATAGGTTTGCAGCTGTCCTAGGCCGGTGAGCTGTTTGCCGATGTTGTACGCCTTTTCACCGACGATATGTTTTACGTTTCTGCTCAATTTATTCAGTCCTTTTTTTACGCTTCCGCCCATAAAAACATCCTCCTTACTTGCCGTCACCCTAAACTTGTTTCAGGGTCCAGTTGTTCATTCTTAAAATTCAAAATTATCGCTCAAATCTTCTCCAGCTCCGCCGAAGAACGGCCCCGGCGCGGGCGTTTTTTCCAGCAGTTCTGCGGCGTGTACGCACATCGCGGCGGCGTCGGCGAAATCAGGGGACAGGCCGGAGCCATTATCCCAGTCCTTTTTGTGTTCCAACACTTTTTGGCCTTTCAAGTTGTAGCGGAACTTTCTTGCGGCCAGTTCGCTGAGCACCTGCGGATGTTTAAACGCGGCCTTTCCGCGCGCGGCCAGCTCTTTCAGGGCAAAATAAGCCCCGGTCGTGGTGGTGGCGTAGGGGCCGTCTTTTGGCCGGTTGTGATACTCTTCAATAACGGGGCCGCGTTTAAACGGTTGCCTGTCGTAGGAATTGTTTACAAGCGCGGCCACATTGTCTTTCACGGGGCCGCCCAGTCCGTCGCAGTCAATTTGGGTTACGTCCACCTGGTATCGTTGGATGAGGTCAAAAATTTTGCCTTGGGTGTAAACGCCGTCCTGTCCTTTCCAGGTTTCCACGGCCAGTTCGCTTACGGAGCCGTCGGCGAACACGTCAGCCACGACGGCCACGTTGCTGTTTACGCCGAAGCGTGCCACGTCCACGCCCATCACGCGACCGAGGCGTCCTGCGGCGGTTTCATTTATTTTTGCGCTTGTAAGGGCGGCCATATCTTCGTAAGTAAACACGGTGTCCACGTCTTCGCTTACGTCGCAGGAATTTTTCACCATACGCAGCCAGCGTTTGTAGTCGGATACTTTCAAATCGTCCAGGTATTCTTTGTAATGGGCGGGCAGTTTGTCGTTGGCGTAGGAAGACGCGGCAATGCAGGCGTACTTGCCTTTGCGGAACAGGAATTCATCTGTTTTTTCATTAAGGACGGTTCTTTCGGCTCCGTTCATAAATTTGTTCCAAATCCAGTTGTGTCCTTTAGCGTTGGCGATCACTACGCCGCAGCAGTGTTCGCCGCCGCGCAAACGGTCGGCCAGCCAGTCAAACACAGTGGAGTCTTCATATTCTTCGGCCTGTTCAATGTAAAACCGGGTAAGGGACATATTTGTCAGGTTGCTTATGTCGGAGGCGGACCCGTGCAGAAAACGCAAAACGGAGCCTGTTTTGGCGAATTCCACGGTCTTTTTGGAAGAGTGCGGCACGAGGTTGAAGTATTTTTTCAAATCGGCGAGCGTGGAGTCCACCAGGCTTTTGTAGGTTCTGCGGATGATGACGATGTTTTCGCGCTGGGGTCCGTTTAAACAGGCCATAACGGCTTCAAACAGGTAGGTGAAGGTTTTGCCGGTACCGATGCCGCAGACGGCGGCGCGGTATCTTGCGTCGGCGGTGCCGAAGATAAATTTATCCTGCCAAGGCAGTAAGGTAAATGTTTTTGTCGTCATAATTTTCGCCTTTGTCTTTCGCCGTCATTCCCGGGTGCCGCCCCCCGCGTCATTCCCGAAGGTCGTAATCGGGAATCTGTCGTTGCCGTTAAAGCCGTCCCGTCCGCGTGTTGCCCCACTTACGTCATCCCTGGGGGCCCACCCCGCCGTCATGCTGAACTTGTTTCAGCATCCAGTCAATCAGGCTTCCTTATTCTTCACCGCCGCGTTTTTTTTCGGCGGGCCTGTTCACGCGCAGGACGAGGGTATCGGCCACCAAGCCGTCGGCCTGTTCATACACGCCGTGTATTTTGGCAATTTCGCGGCAGGCGGCCAGCCTTAGCTCATCCTTGGCGCCGTTTCGCGCCATTTGCGTAATGGTGGCGAACAGTTCCGTCGTAGGCATCAGGGCTTGTTCCTCTGCGCGTTCGGTCAACGTCTTAAGTATTAGCCTAACCTTGGGGTTCTTTTTCAGGCGCGACGCGGCGACGTACTGCGTATTTACGTTGTCGGTTTTGGTGTCGTAAGCGGCGCGGTAAGCCTCCACGCCGGATTTGCCGTTAAACAGTTCCAGGGCGAAGCGGTACATTTTAAAATCGTCGGCTTTGGCTTTGGCGGCGGGGAAGAAAGATTTAAAATCTTCAAACAGTTGGAGTTGTTCTGCGGGCTTTTTATGGGTGCGCGCGTCCCGGGCGGCCTTGTCCAGTCCGTCCAGCAGTTCGTTATCGGTGATGAAAGAAATGTTTTTAGGCAAAAAAAATGCTCCCGCGAAACCAGAGACGCCGGGAAAAGCGTCTGTCGCAAGAACATAAATTAATTAAATATAAAAAAAGAAAAAAAATCAATGCAAAATACGCAAGACTTTTTTCGCTTCAATACACAACAAAAACCCCGCCGTTAAGCGGGGTCTTTTATTTTTGCGTTCATCACTTGGCTTAGGGTAAAACTTTGCGTGCCGCGCTGTTTTGGGCGGACACACGAAAACAATTTCTCCAGGAACTGTTTTTTTAAGTTTTTGTCGTAACTTAAAATTTGTTTCCCGGCCGCGTCCAACACGGGTACGCCCGCTTTGTCAAACACGGGCACTTCAATGAGCTCTCGCGGAACAAAAAAATTCATGGGGTTAAAAAAGTAAACGCCCTCCGCGCTTTGCACGTACATCAAATCCCGCGTTTTGCCGTCATACGTCGTTTTTTTTGCGTTGCCGCACGCCGCGCACACCATACGGTAGCAAACGGTGCCGAGCGGTTCGCCGTTATCGCGCAGGATAACCACACGCGCCGGGATAAATGTTCCGCCGCATTTGCAGGCGTACGGATTCGTTTTTACCGCAGGCGCGGCGGTTTCGGCGTTTCCTTTGAGTTTGTTTGCCAGTCCCATAACTATTTACCCCCTTTGGAAATTTCTTCTTTGAGTTGGAGCGCGCGGTTACTTACGGCCTTTACGCTGGCCGAAAAACCGCCCTTTTCCAGCTGTTCCGTGCCGCGCAGTACGATTTGCTTGCCCGTTTCCAAATCGCCCGCCACGCTGGCGATAAACGCAAAATAACCGCGTTCGGCGGCCCAGCGGTTATCGCGGGCGGTTTCGTTTTTCATTACTTCCGGGCAAACAAGGCCGTAATACCAAGAGAACAGTTTTTCTTCGTTCTTCTGCGGGTTGTTAAAATTCACGCGGCCGGACGCTTTGGTGCGTTTTTCAAATTCGTAAGCGGTGGCTTTCCAGTTTTTAATTTTGTGGGTTTTGCCGGCGCGGTCGCACCAGGTCCAGTTACGGGCTTCGTTTTTGTTGAAAAAATCTTCGGGGTCGGTAACGTAGTTTTTTTCGGCGAAATAGGCTCTTACTTCTTCCAGCGAAGGCGAAAAATTATTTTTTTTCGTTTCGGGTTTTGTATATATATTATTTAAATTATTATTAATAACTTCTATGGGGGAGAGGTGTGGAGAGGGGGCCGCTGTGTCAAAGTTTGATACAGTTTGAACTGTGTCAGAATTTGATACAGTTTTTTTAATTTCGGCCGCTTCTGTGTCAAAGTTTGATACAGTTTTTGCCGTTTTTTCGCCCTGTTTCACCACAAACTGCGGGAAGAGTGCCGCAAATCCGTTTTTATCTGTATCAATTTTTGATACAGTTTTATTTTTTTTGGCAAAATTTTTTTCATCTGTATCAACCTTTGATACAGATTTTCCGTTTTCCACGTCATTCATTACGGTCAGCGTAACGAGCGTTTTCTGCCTGTCGGGGCTGTCCACGCGGATAAACCCGGCTTCTTCCAGCGGGGCCAAAATCTTTGTTTTAAGCGTGTTTACGCTCAGTCCGCACCACGCGGCCATATCGCGAAGCCCGGCGCTTACCGTCCAGCCCGCGCCAAAATCGGCCTTTCTTGCCAGCACGCAAAAACAGCCCAGCGCGGCCGCGCCGCACCGGGCGGTTACCGCCGGAACGATATCGTTATAAAGCGGCACGAACGACGCTTTAATTTGTCTTTCACTCATTTTTCGTCCTCTTTTTTCTTTTCGGGCACCACGGCGTAACGCACGGGTCCGGCGGCCACAAAAACGGGGGCTGCGTCGCCGGCGTAGAGTAAACTTATCCGCTCCGCCTCCGCCCCGCGCAACACTTCCAGCAAATCTTTTGCGGCCAAGGTGAACGAAAACATCGCGTCCGCCGGCAATTCTCTGCGTCCGCTTTCCAAATCGCCCGAAACTTGAAATTCGCTTTTCCCTGCAAACGCTTTAAATTCGCCGCAGTTGTAAGAAAAATTAATTTTTTTATCGGACACTTTTGCTTTTTTCACAAACGCCAATAACTGCGTGCGGGCAAACTCAAACGCGGCGCGCACTTCACCGGGGAAAGCGATGTCCGGGTTTATATATTCTCTGCCTTGAAACATCCGCGCGCGCAGTTCAAAACGTCCAAAGTCAAACACGGCGGTGCGGTTGTCCGCGGCAAATTGCACGCCGTCCGGGCAAAGCAGTTTGGCGGCGGCCACTATTTTGCGCCCCACGTTGGCGGCAAACAGCATAATACCTAACCCGCCCAGCCGCTCCACGGTTTGGCGTCCCACGCCCAGCGCGCGGTTATTCCCGCACGCCGCCACCAAATCTTCAAATCCGCCTTTGGCGCGGTTCTCCAAATAAAGTAAATCCATAGCTTCCGGCAAGTTGCCGCGCGTTTTATCGGTCAGCCCGATAATCTGCTTTAGTACGTTAGCCAGGCCGTGGAGTTCATAGCCGTTCAGCCGCCGTTTAACCGCTTGTTCCTCGCAAACGGAAAAATCCGGCACGTGCGCTTTTTGTTCTTCGCCAAGCGCAAACCCCGGCACGCGCGTGCAGTCGTTGCCCTGCCACAAAAACAGGGTGCCGTTTTCCATTACCAATTCCACCACGCGCCCGTCCAACGCTTTCACGGCGTCTTTAAAATATCCGTACCATACGGTAATTTTTTGCGTCGGCGGCAGGAACTCATCCGCAAAATAAAAAACGGTTTGGTAAGCGCCGCAGCACGTCCGCATACAAAACCGTTTTTTTACTGCGGTGCTTCCGTCCGCGCTTAAAGCGGCTTCCGCCCCCAGCTCCACAAACGCCATAAACTTTTCGCCCTTTGCCTGGACGGACAGTTTCAGCGCGGTCTGCAATTCCTTTTTAGTGGTCCACATAATTAGGTTTCTTCCTTAAATTCAATTTCAAAGAATTTATCCTCATTTGGCTTACCGAAATAATCGTACACGTCATTGGGCAACCGCCAGCCGGGAATCACGCTTACTTTTTCCACGGTGCGCGTGAGCGTAACGCCGGAATATCCTTTGCGGAAAACGATTTTATCGCCCTGTTTTAAATTGGCAAGCGTCCGCCTAAAAAACGGGCAAAAGCGGCGGTATTCTCGCGTTTTTTGCCCGTCGGCGATTTGTTTAAACCAATGGTAAGTAAGCACTAAATGTATTGTTTTAGGCATTTGAATCTTCCTCCGGCGTATTGTTACCTAAATTGGTCATTCTTTTACCTCGCTAAAAATCAAATTTAATTGCTTCTATTAGCTTTTTAATAATCCCGTCCAAGTTTCTCAACACGACGGGGCTGTCAAAAAAGACCCACTCATTGAGGAACTCTCCGCTACCATACATTACTTCTACATGCAGGCAATTATTTGACACGTCAAATTCGGCCCAAAACATATTTTTGCAACGCAACATCATGCAATATCGGACAACAACCAAAACCTTGCTGATAATAGTTTTTTCGTGCCGGGTCATACTTTTTTCTCCTGTTTTTATAAACCGTTGTACTGCTTTACCACCTTTCCAGCAAGCGCATTTGGCAAATTAAATTAATGCTGTTATAGGAGTGATTATTCCAATAGGCTTTTTTCCCGTCGCCCGGATATCCGGCCAGTTTTAAGTTATATCCTTGTTCCACCAGTTCTTCCAAAGTTTCTTCATATTCCGGCGGAAATTTGTACCACCATGAGTTTTGGTCTAACCAGTAGTGGCAGTCAAAGTCCGGGTGATAAATTCTTCCATGCTTTACAAATTTGGCGAAACTAGTCCCGCCTTGCCTGTCATACCTGTCTGCACTAACCACAAAAACCCGTCTTATATTTTTTGCAATTCGCAACACCCGCATCGTATTGCGCTGCTCTTGTTTGGTATGAATCCACTTATGCTTTTTCATAGGTTTTATTAAAAATATCCGGCTTACACGGATAATACTCGCCTTTTACGCCCCGGATAATATAGTCGCCCGGATTAGCAGCCATAACGCCTTCAAGCGTGGGAATTAACAAAGAAGAACCTTTTAACAGCACGGGCGTTTTTTGCAAGAGACGTTCTACGGCCGGCGTTACGGTGCCAGTCCACTGCACGGCCTCTATAACTACGGGTTTTTTGCGATACTTACCCATGGCAAATGCCTCCATTACACCGCGTGCAGACGCGGCCGCCGTGCGAAAGCACGGTATCTTCTTTAAAAAAGTTCTCGCCGCAGTGGGCGCACATCACAAAATCCTTTTGCATTTTATTTTTTTGCCTCTAATTTTTTTAATTTTTCTTCTGTTGCTATGGCAATCCGCTGTACATTATGCAAGTATTCTTTTTCATCCATAATTTTCACACTCCCGCCATTTTGGCGATTTCTTTCATTGCGGCGCCCTGGCTTAAAAAAATATCTTCGGCCCAAATTTCCACTATCCGGCCGCCCAGCACCTTCACCCGGGCGACGGCTTCTTCGTTAAGCGTCCACCGCCACCCCACCAGTTCGCCGGAGCAAACTTCGTTTCCCTCCAGCCAAAACACCATGCCGTTACCATTCATTGGGGAACTCCCACACCTCAAACACGGTGGAAATCAGCAAACACACCAGGGCGAACAGTCCCGCCAGTTTTAACGTAATAATCATTTTTTTATCCTCTGAATCTGTCGGGCGCAGTACTTACTTTTTGCCGTTAGGAGGTCGGGGATGAAAGCCCCGTGCGCCCGCCCGGTAATTTTTTGCCGGGAAATCCGTTTTTTTCGTCATACCCGAGGGTTTCCCCACTTACGTCATTCCCGAGGGTTTCTGTCGGGAATCTATTTCTTTAAATCTTGCCTGCAAAATTGGCGTCAAACGCCGCGCCAAACACTACGGCCAGCGTCCACGCTCCTGCAAAGCCCACTAAAACAATGGATGCCAAACTCCATTCTTCCGGCGACGTCAAAACATCAAAAAATTTTTTCATAACATTCCTATAGGGCCGTATTAGCGTCTTTGCGTGCGGCCCGGATCGTATCAAACGGCCCGTTTGTAAGCCCGTTTCCTGCCCGCCAATACCACTTGCCTTCGGTAAATTCAAACGTCAAACTTTGCTTGGCTTCGCGGCGGTTATAATCCCGCTTATTATTCCCGCCGCGCTGTTCGTATTTTTTCCGCCACCCTTGCTTTTGCGCTGCCTGCCAATTTAAGCACGCTTTTTTATGGTTTTCGCGCACACACTTCGGGCAAACGGTCTGTTTGCCCATAGCCGTAAAAGGCGTCGCACAGCGTTTACAAGGTTTTATTTTCAAGTCTTCGGCCATATTTTTACCTAGGTTTAGTTTGCGGATATTTTTCTGCCACGTTTTTCTTTAATACCGCTTCGTTTTAGCCAACCGATATATTTTTCTAAATCGCTGGCTTCAATTTGTTGACGATATCCCGGCAGAACTTTATCTTTCCAAAAACTTCTATGCGTATTATTAATACGTTCATGCAATGCCCGGGGGGAAATACGCAGGACTTCTGCAACCTCTTGCAAGAATAATAATCTAGGCGGCATATGCTAACCTCGTTTTTAGTCTTTTTGCTATAATAAAAATGCGAGTATCATCCTTTAACGGAGCTTCCCTTCTCCGCACCGCATAATGCGGTTGAACGATACTCGCTGTTCTTGCGTTGCTATAAACAAACCGCCTGTTTAAATATAGGCCGGCTTTGTTTTCACCAAATTTTTTCCGCAAGAACTTGCCTTTTTGTTGGCAATCGTTCCGGTATCAAGGGAAGTACCGGCCGATTTTTACGCACATAATGAACGGTTTTATCCTTTCAGCTAATTATCATTATGTTAA
>JAAGKN010000837.1_pt1 | contig 56135 bp, 50 predicted proteins | sample 6206371 | NCBI WGS metagenome assembly JAAGKN01 (sample SAMN11533720, study PRJNA540317) | gut metagenome | isolation source: fecal pellets from male and female animal of same cohort | host: Peromyscus leucopus | place: USA:CA | collected 2017
TACAGACTTTTCTTCACACACTCTTGGATAATTTAATTCAAGTCAAAACTATCAACTATCTCTTATTTTTCTTCACTGGCTCACCCATAAACGGATCTATGTACTCTACCAGAGATATTTAATCATATTCCAAATCCTTTTTTAGTTGATTATGGATATATGCTTTGATTGTAACTGTGTTCTTTCCTACTGTATCTACATAATATCCTCAACACCCAAAATGCTGTTTCCCATATTTGTACTTAAAATTCGTATACTTTTCAAATATTATCGGTGCAAAACTATATGTATCCCCATTTTTACAAGTTAAACTGTTATTATCCATTTTTAGGACATCCTGTGTTGTTTTATTTGTATACCCACATTTATTCCAACACAGGATTTTCTTTTATTAAGGATTTTTTCTCCCTATCATAGCAAGGAAAAAGGGTATTTCCGCTGTGACACAAACTATTAAAGTATCCCACGACTAAAATCATAAGAGACTTTAGTCATACCACTACTTAACAATCTTAACTGTATTTTTTTGCCCCTTTTTACTCATCAATTTTTTATATTTCTTTAGCTTACTGGATGGCACTTTAATTTTTGCTTTTGCATGAATTCCCTTGAATGCATTCTTACCTACAGATTTTAATTTAGTAGATTTTACAGTAATTGTCTTTAAGTTTTTACATCCGTTAAAAGCATTTGCTTCAATTTTGGTAACATTTTTTCCTATTATTACTTTTTTGAGCTTTTTACTATTTTTAAATGCATTTTTAGAAATGGCAGTAACTTTATAAGTTATTCCATCAATTGTAACTGTATCAGGGATAGTAATAGTTGTTTTTGATTTCTTCGTTGCTGAATATTGAACTGTACCATCTGTTTTTCCTGATTTTGCTACTTTATAAGAGGCATCTGAATTAGTAATCGTCTTCCCAGTCTGAGGCACAGGCAATTTAGCTATTATTTCCGTTTTAATAGTTTTACAGGTTTTACAGGTAAATAATTTTTCTCCTTGTTCTGTTACAGTTGGCTCAAGTGTTATGATTCCTTCATCCCATAAATGTTTAAGACAATTAAATCGGATTTTTTCAGTATCTGCATACATTCTTGCAAATGATTCTGGATTAGCATATATTATTAAACTATCACATCCATCAAATGTTCGAATCTTACTTATATTGATAACACTATCAGGAATTATTATTTTCGTCAATGATTTACAGTAACAAAAAACACCATTTTCTAATTTCTCCACGCCATTTTCTATTTCAACACTTTCAAGATTTAAACATTCATTAAAACAGAATCCTTCAATTATTTTTACGTTGCATGGTATAACTATTGAAGTTAAATTATTGCAATTACTAAATGCTCTATTTCCGAGTGTTTTTACACTTTGAGGTATTTCAATATATTTTTTCCTAGATGGACAAATGTACAAAATCGTCATATCTTTATTATATAATACTCCATCTTTTGACGAAAAGAATTTGTTATCATTATTAACATTAATAGATAATAGGTTAATACATCCTTCGAATGCAGGATGATACAACGTTTTAAGCGAACTTGGTAAATTTATCTGAGAAAGTGAGGAACAATTTAAAAAAGCTCTATCACCAATCTCCATTAAACCCTCAGATAATTTAACATTATTCAACTTAGAGCATTCTGAAAATACTAACTTTTTTATCTCTTTAACTGAACTTGGTATGGTAATATTGGTTAAATTACTACAATTCTCAAATGCTCCCGACACTAATTCGGTAACACCTTCTTCAATAATTAAATTATTAATTGTTTGGCAATTCTCAAATCCACCTACCTCGCTTACTTTCTTCCCATCTATCTCAGAAGGAACCAATACTGTTTCATCTGTTCCATAATATTTAACAATAGAAACTGTCCCATCTTTAAGTTCAATATAACTAAAATCACCAGAACGTATATAATTCACAGAACTCTCAGCATTAACTACTATTCCGTCGCAAAAAACAACATTAAACATCAAAAACACAATAAACAACCATTTAGATTTTTTCACTTAAATTTCCTCCATTCCCATTAAATTAAAAATACTATATTTATATTATATAAAATGGAAATGATAAAGTAAAGGAAAATATTGGGATAGGATAGCGTAAATTTACTGTAGGAATTAAATAGGAAGGAGTGCCCCGTGAACTGTCTAAGACTAGTTTTATTTGCCTCATTCTATTCCTTTTATCATATTTTTACAATCCCCAAATATGATTTTTAAAATTTGCAATCTTTTTTATCTGGGGATATGGAATTGTATAAAACGGCATATCTGCCATTGCTCCCAGACGTTTTTTCTTTTCTCTTTCTGTCCGGAATATATCATTTGAGCCAACTGTAACAGATGAAGGAGAAAAATTATTCATCTGCAAAATCTGTAAAACCATTAAGACAGAAAAAATAGCTAAACTCCCTCTCCCACAAACCAGAAATACAATCGCTACTTCAGATGCCTCTTATAAAATAACAAAATCAGGAAAAACAGATGGTACAGTTCAATATTCAGCAGCAAGGAAATCAAAAACAACTATCACCATTCCTGATACCGTTACTATTGATGGGATAATATATAAAGTTACTACTATTTCTAAAAATGCATTTAAGGGAATTCATGCAAAAGCGAAAATTAAAGTACCATCCAGTAAGCTAAAGAAATATAAAAATTTGATGAGTAAAAAAGGACAGAAATCTAGTGTGAAAATTATTAAATAAAATAATACGTGCAATACTATATTTAAAAAAGCTGTTTAGCAAATATATATTATTCAAAAGAGCATGAGAAAGTTATTCTGACTCCTCTCCTGCTCTTTTATTTTTTATATCTACGTAAACAAAATTTCTGGCGATTTATAGCACTAACACTCAAGGCTACTCGTAAGACACAGTATCATCAGTTTTTGCAGAGGGTGTTGCCGGTTCTATAATCCATAAACATGAAATATTATCATTGCATATCAACAAAAATAATGTTGATTAAAAGCACTCTCCTACTGTTAAAACTTCAGGAGTTCTTAACCTTAAATAAACTTACCAAAGGAGGAAACAAACCATTGAACAACATAATAAAACAAATAGAAGTCGATGTATACTCTCCCACATTCTATGAAGTAATCAAAGCTCAGCAAGGCGATAAGAATTCCCGTTTTGTTGAGTTTATTTTATTTAACCAGGGAGATCCATATACAGTCCCAAATGATGTTATTGTAAAATTAGAGGGTTCACGTCCAAATAAATCACCCATTATGAAACCCTGTACCATTAAAAATAATGTAATTACAACAGAACTGGATGCAGATCTGTTGTATTATCATGGTATTTATCGACTAAAAATCGTACTATATGAGGCAGATGGAAACACAGTTTTATCTACAATCCCATTCACATTGTCGGTACAAAAAAATCCATTAGACAGTGATAAGTTTGAAAAAGACAATTATTCTCTCTTAAACCAACTAATTCTGCAAACCGAAACAGTCAATAAAAATCTGGAAAAACATATATCCGACAATGACGACCCTCATACAATAATCTATGAAGAAGGGGAAACCTTATCAAAACTTACAGCCGGTGAAAAGCTTTCTGATACATTTGGGAAGTTATCAAAAGCTGTTTCCGATTTAATATCCCATATAAACAATAATATCTGTCATATCACTTCCACGGAAAGAGAAAACTGGGATGATGCTTACAGTAAAAGACACATTCATTCCAACAAGGATATATTGGATAATACAACTGCCAGTTATACAACTCAGGAAAAAAATAAATTGGATAATATTCAAGAAGGTGCACAAGTCAATGTACAGTCAGATTGGAACATAACAGATTCTGACTCTGATGCCTTTATTAAAAATAAACCCTCTGTATATACAAAGAATGAAATTGACAACAAATTTTCTGCTTTGGAAACTAACATTGACTGGAAAGAATCTGTTGGCACCTTTGATGATATTGATAATATTTATCCAGAACCTCAGGACGGGTGGACAGTAAATGTAAAAGATACTGATTATACATATCGTTACAATGGCATAGAATGGGTTGCCATATCTGCAAATGCTATCCCAAAAGCCACCAATTCTGTTGATGGTCTGTTAAGTAAAGAAGCTCATACTAAACTTAGTGGCATTGCATCAGGTGCACAAGTCAATGTACAGTCAGATTGGAATGTGGCAGATAATACAAATGATGCATTTATTAAAAATAAGCCAGCTATCCCTACTAAAACCAGTCAATTAACAAATGACAGCGGCTTTAAAACCACTGATAATAATACATGGAAAGCAAACACAAAAGACAGTGAAGGTTATGTTGCTAAAGGAAGTGGACAGGCAAATAAGGTTTGGAAGACAGATGCCAATGGAACTCCTGCATGGAGAGAGGATGCAAATACTGTTTATACTCATCCAAGTACATCAGGATATAAGCATATTCCAAGCGGAGGCTCAAGCGGACAAATTTTACGATGGTCTTCTGACGGTACTGCCGTCTGGGGTGCTGATAATAATACAACCTACAGCAACATGACTGCGGCCACAGCAAGTACAGCAGGCAAAGCTGGATTAGTGCCGGCACCTGCCGCCGGAGCACAAGGGAAATATTTGAGAGGTGACGGAACATGGCAGACTCCAACTGTAAATGCCACAGATAATACTAAATTACCCTTAACCGGAGGTACAGTTACAGGTAATACAATATTTAATGCCAGGCTTAACCTTAAAAGCGGATTAGAATTATTTGGTTCTACTCCTCATATAGATTTTCATTTTAATGACAGTACTGCTGATTATACCAGCAGAATAATAGAAACCTCCAGTGGAGTATTAGAAGCATCAGGTACTTTTAAAGCAAATAAATTTCTTGCACCAGAATGGTTTAGAAGTATTGGCAACACAGGCTGGTATAGTGAAACATATGGTGGTGGAATACATATGATCGATGCTACATGGGTGAGAACATATAACAATAAATCACTTTATACCGGGGCTGGTGTAGTCAGAGGTGATGGAGGACTTATAGCACATGGAATGTCTGGTGCCGGACAGATAATAATCAGTAATGCAAATGGAAGTAATAGCACAATATTCAGGGATGACGGCTCCAATTTTTATATTCTATTTGGAAATGAAACTTCTTTTAATGCATTAAGACCTTTTTTTATTAGTAAAAATGGTTATGTTACTATAAACATCTGTCGCGCGGGACGTCTGTATGCTACTGATGCTATTAATGCAAATACATCAGCAGCTACTAATTGTTATATTAGTACTGAAGGTATCGTTTGTAAAACGACTAACACTTCGTCCAAAAGATTTAAGGATGATATAACCACTAATTTATCAAAAGAATTAAATCCTAATAGATTATATGATGTCGATATCGTACAATTTAAATATAAAACAGACCATTTTACTAACAAAGAGGATATTCGCTATCGCAAAAACTTAATAGGATTTATAGCTGAAGATATATATGAAAAATATCCTATCGCTGCTGATTATCATTATGATGAAAATGGCGAAGTCATAGTAGATGCGTGGAATGACAAATATATTATCCCTGCTATGCTGAAGCTCATTCAGGAACAGAAAAAAGAGATAGACTTATTAAAAAAATCCATTCAACATTCAATGCCAGATACGATTATATAACATTACAAAAATAAACATACTCGCATGAAAAGGTAATGATTAGTTATACTGATAAAATATTATGATATTATTTCCAATTGTTTTAAATTTTTAGGGTATAGAAAAAATCTATACCCTATTTTTTACGAGAAATATGAAATTCTGTAAAACAAATACTTCTATAATGAATATTTTTATTTAATCACTTTTCAATAATCAATTAATATTTTATCAAGACTCTTTCTATCTTAGTTACTACCTATTTACACCAATTTGCCATTGAATAACATTAAAATATATGGCATTATATGATATTAAAAAATCAGGAAATCCTTTATATATGTAGATTTGTGGCAATATATAGAAATACATTAAGTTACATATTTTTATAAAAATCCTATATGTATTGTTTCAGTTTCTCCATTCGTAGTATCAGTATTGTACCTTTGCCCGAACTAGATGTAGAAACTTTAAACTCAACACCATGTTCATTTACATTATGACCATATTTATCTTTTTCCATTATTAATACTCCTTCCTATTATAAACATTGAACTGTATAAATCACATTAAATATATTAGTGCCATATATAGAATATTTTTACTCTTGTATCTATTAATTATAGAATCAAATATTTATCAGAAAGGATGTGATTAATTTGAACTAATAATTTATAAACGCACTCATCATCTGATTGGGTATGTGTAAAAAATAATATTTACTGTCAATTTTCCACTACGGCAAATTCAACATTACCTTTTTCTTCTTGATATTTACCCTTTATAGTCATTTCAGCTGTAATGTTAGTAATATTATCAAATTTTATTGTACCACCATTTGAAAGATAAGGATAATTGGAATATACATTTTTTGCATTTATTTCATATATTTCAATATCTTCTTTTAATAAACTGCTCATGTTAATGACTTTATATGATATTTGAAATTCACCACCAAAATCTTGTGAGATGCCATTGATATAATCATCAAATTTTTCTTCTGATATATTTTGCTCAATTGCAGGAAATATTATGATTACATATAAACAAGGACAATAGGAAAAACGTTTCATATTTCTTACCAATGTTGATATAAGTACGCGCCCACTGCTGTGACCGCACTAACCACTCACCAAACAAACTATTTATAAGGAGGAAACAAACCATTGAACAACATAATAAAACAGATAGAAGTCGATGTATACTCTCCCACATTCTATGAAGTAATCAAAGCTCAGCAAGGCGATAAGAATTCCCGTTTTGTTGAATTTATTTTATTTAACCAGGGTGAGCCATATACAATCCCAAATGATATTACCGTAAATTTAGAGGGTTCGCGTCCGAATAAATCACCCATTATAAAACCCTGTACCATTAAAGATAATGTAATTACAATAGAACTGGATGCAGATCTGTTGTATTATCATGGTATTTATCGACTAAAACTCGTACTATATGAGGCAGATGGAAACACAGTTTTATCTACAATCCCATTCACATTGTCGGTACAAAAGAATCCTCTGGATAGTGATAAATTTGAAAAGGACAATTACTCTCTTCTCAACCAATTAATTTTAGAATCGGTAGCAAATACCAAAAAAATAGATGATCATATAAATGACAGTGACAATCCTCATACAATAATCTATGAAGAAGCGGAAAGCTTATCAAAACTTACAGCTGGTGAAAAGCTTTCTGATACATTTGGGAAATTATCAAAAGCTGTTTCCGATTTAATATCCCATATAAACAATAATATCTGTCATATCACTTCCACGGAAAGAGAAAACTGGGATGATGCTTACAGTAAAAGACACATTCATTCTAACAAATCTATTTTAGATAAAGTTACACAAACTTTATTGGATAAATGGAATGCTGCCTATTCCCATATAAGTGATACTATTATGCATATAACTTCTACAGAAAGAACACTTTGGAATACAGTTAATAATAAAGTAGCTAAAAACGGCGATACAATGACTGGAGTACTGTATAATACCACACCATATAGCGATGAAAGAACAACGTCTATGTCATCAGAAGGATTTTATAATCATGTGCCACATGGCGACTACGCTGGTGGAATGAATTGGGTTGATCAAGATGGAAATGAAATCGGAACTGTTGGCCTTTTTAAAGATAATTATTTTTATATAGGAAAAGATTTCCAAAATACAGACGGTATCTTAAAATTGAATAAAGTTATAGGTGATTTAAAAGGCACTTCTGATTATGCAAACCGGATGCGTATATACCAAAGCAAAAATACCGGAAATAATACAAACATGTGGTATAAAGCATGTACTTTGAGTCTAAAACAACAATACGATGATTCCTTTGCCCACTTTATTGTAGTACAAAATGGTACTGGAGACAATAACATAGATTCTATGGAAGTTTTTGTACGATTAAAACAGCAAAAACCAATGGGCCAAGAACCATGCACATCACTTAAGGTAACAAATTGTATAGGAAGAATGATATCAGGTGATGTTGCAATGCACATATCAAAAAATGACACTACTGAAACTATATTAGATATATATTGCAGAATTAAACATGTATATGGTTTTCAATCAGTAATAAGTATTTATGCAACATCATTGGTTACCTTTTTAGAAAAACAAGAATTATTATCTAATTTACCAACCGGAATATGTGCAATGGGGCAATTAGAAGGAAAGGTTTTAATATCTGAAGCCTCAGAAACTTTACAGGGACACCCTGCAGATAGATTTACCAAACAATACAACAATACACCACAAGGCGATGAAATGAATCCGAATGAAATTTGCACACTAGGTAATAATATAAACGCCATGTTAACAAGTGCTATTGACAACCCAACAAAAACTGCTGGATGGTATCATATTTGGAGCCAATCTAAGACTAAATCTCCTGATAATTGGGTATCCCAAATCGCAATAGACGTACAAAAAAGTTCTGGAATGTATTATAGAAACAGTCTAGCAGATCAGTCTATTGTCGGAAGACCATGGGTTAAATTACTGGACGAAAAAAATTTTTATGATTATATAAAAACTGCCACTGGACTAAAAAATATAAAAATCGGGGATTACCTTGCAAACAAGTCTTGGATTGATGCAGGAGAGATTACTACTAAACCCGAATATTTTTTAAGGGCATATCGTGTAGACAGTTCAAGTAAACAAGAATGGATTAAAAATGATTGGGGTTCTGCCCTTATTTTTGGTGGTCATGATGTAAGAGGATGTATAAGCATAAGCCACTATACTCCAGGAATTAAACTTGCAGGCGGAAATAAAAATTCTGTATGGAATATGGAAATAACAGGTACTAAGGGAAAAGTCTACAATTTAGAAACTATCCAAAATACTATTTCAGATGAAAGAGATAAAACCGATTTTGAGCCAATAAATAGAAAACAGGCACTTGAGTTTATAAAAAACCTTAAACCCTTATCTTTTGTCAGCAATATGCGTGATAATTATTCAAAAAATACGGAAGATTTTACAGAAGAAGAATGGGATAACTACTCTAAGTACGGATTTAAACCATACGACAAAGAAGCACATCTACGTGGAGATAAAAAAGGTGAAAGAAGACGTGTAGGAGTTAGTGCACAGGAAACTATTAAAGTTCTTGAAAAAATATATGGTTCTTCTGATGTTTCAAATATTGTAAATGATAATCTTCATGGTTTTGATAAAATATCAGATGAAGTTGAGAATCAATACTCAATCACTTATGAAAATTTTATTCCATATTTAATTTCTGCTATACAAGAACTAAGTGATATTGTAAAAGAACAAACACACACAATAGAACAGCTGAGTCTTTGAAAAAATCTCTGTAAATAATTAATGTGGCAAAAGGTCTTCTATGATAAAATCTAATTATCAAAGAATGCCTTTTATTATGGCAAACATAAAGAGAAACATTTTTCAGAGACTTTTGCAGGAATACGATATTGAATCGACAGAAGACATTCAGGATGCCCTCAAGGGCCTGTTGTCCGGCACCATACAGGCAACGCTGGAATCCGAAATGAACGAACATCTCGGCTATGACAAATATGAACACTCAGAAGAATCCAACTACCGCAATGGCACAAATCCAAAATCTGTCCGCAGCAAATATGGCGAGTTTGAAGCAGACGTACCTCAAGACAGACAGACTATCAGATTAAGGCAAATTCAACATTCGTTATTGACAGAATGTAGTACCGGAATTATAGTAATAAGGACGGAAAACCTACACGGTCGTCCGTCCTTTTAAATAATTATCATAGAAGAACTGAATTTACAGAGAAATTTTCAAATCCTCCTTTTTCGAGGTACTTTTATGAATACAAACGAATTTTCATCTTCCATCTTAAAACTTTCAAACAAAATATTATTTTCGAATACTTTTTAGAAAAATACCGTGTTAGAAACGCTTTTACAAGACCAGGAAAACTTTCATTCCCAAAACTGATTTATTTTATTCTCCACTCTTCCCATAAATCCATACCTATTAATTATTCACAGTTTTAGGCTGCTTTTCATGTTTATGCTGTTGATGGCAACACCATATAGATTCCGGAATCAGAAAAAAACTATAAGATGTTTGGAGGCAGTCTCAACAAAACAGAGACAGTATCCCCTCTTGCTTCCGTATCAGTTCTTTATGATGTGATGAATGATATATCTTGCAAAAAAGATTAAAGCCCCTTAACTCTCCTGATTTTTTGAAGATTCTATATAGGCTTTCCGAAGCTGTCCACAGGCAGCATCAATATCTTTACCCATACCCCTTCTAATGGTAACATTTACTGCATTTTTTTCCAACATATCTTTAAACCTTTGCACCGAATTCTGATTAGCACGTTTAAACTCTCTCTCTTTTATCGGATTCACGGGAATCAGATTCACATGACACGGAAAACCCTTTAACAAAGCAGATAATTCCTCTGCATCTTCCGTCCCGTCATTTTCCCCTGCTACAAGGGAATATTCGAAAGTAATTCTTCTTCCTGTTTTATCAAAATAGTAATGGCAGGCATCCAATACTTCTGCAATATGGTATCGATTGGCAATAGGCATCAGTGCCTTTCTTTTTTCATCATTTGATGCATGCAGGGACAATGCAAATGTAATCGCAAAACCCTCATCCGCCAGGCTGTATATTTCAGGAACCAGTCCACAGCTTGATACTGTAACATTTCTCTGACTTATGTGCAGACCATCCTCATTGGTAAGCAATGTCAAAAAACGACACAGATTGTCATAATTATCAAGCGGTTCGCCTGTCCCCATTACTACTACGTTGGAAACTCTTTCTCCGGTAATCCGGGAAATCGCATAAATCTGGTCAAGCATCTCAGAAGGGGTAAGGTTTCTTTCCAGACCATTCAAAGCAGAGGCACAGAAAAGGCAGCCCATTCTGCACCCTGCCTGGGATGAAATACAAACCGAATTGCCATGCTTATAAGGCATAAATACACTCTCAATCACATTACCGTCAAACAGACGGAAAACAAATTTATTTGTTCCGTCAGCCTTGGATTCCAGACGTTCCACAACCTCTAAAGATACAAATTCACCTTTTACCCACTCCCTTATATCTCTTGGAATGTTTTTCATTTCTTCCACATCCCGGACAAGCTTTACATGACACCACTCATAAATTTGTTTTGCCCGGAACCGGGGATATCCCTTTTGTGTTACATAGTCTGTCAATTCTGACAGTGTCATTGATTTTAAATCCATTTTCCAAACCCTTTATATGCATCCTGATTTATTTCCTGTTTTCTCACTTCTTTTTCCTGAACTTCGCAATAAAAAAACCGTCACAAGCAGCCTCTCCAGGAATAAGCTGCATCATATATCCGTCCACAACAAATTCCTTCAATGCTTCCGGCATCTGCTGAACCATCTGCTCTTTTTCAAAAGGAAAATGGTCTAAAAACCATCTGGCATTTTCCATATTTTCTTCCGGATTAACAGTACAGGTACTATAAAGCAACACTCCGCCTGGCTTTACATAAGAAGCAGCATTGGTTAAAATCGTTCTTTGCAGATTAGCAAGCTCTGTCAGCTGTGTCTCTTTTATATGGTACTTGATATCATTTTTTTTGGAAATGATGCCGAATCCCGAACATGGTAAATCTGCAATCACGATATCTGCCCAGTTCTTTCTGGTTTCATCCGGTACCAGTGCATCCCATATAACTGTTTTCATATGATCAAGCCCTAATCGTTTTCTGTTTTCCTCTATCAGAGAAACCTTCTTTTCTGAAACATCCCTTGCCTCAACAAAGGCACTGCTTCCCATCTTTTGTGCAAAATGTGTACATTTTCCACCCGGAGCTGCACATAAGTCCAAAATCTTCAGTTCCTGTTTATCAGAATTCTCTAATTCGCATACTGTTCCTCCTGCCAGATACAGCAGCATGGAACTTTCATCCTGTACAAAAAACTCTCCCTGTTTGAATCCCGGTATCCGGTTAACATAATTAATCTTACTTAAATGAAGGGCATCTTTCACATAATATCCCTCCTTTACCTCTATTCCGTGTGAGGTAAGCTTATCAGTTAGTTCTTCAACAGATATCTTTTCTTCATTCACACGGATTGTCAGGTCCGTCACCTCCAATGAGGCCTTTAACATTTTCTTAGTCTTTTCTTCTCCATGCCATACAAGCATCCTTTTTACAATCCATAACGGCATGGAATATGTAATCGAAAGATAGCCTGCAAGATCCTCTTGTTCCTCTGGAAAGCGGATATCCTGCACATGTCTTTCCACATTTCGCAATACCCCGTTCACAAAACCCGCAAGATTATGAAAACCTTTCTTTTTCGCCAGCCTGACGCACTCATTACAGGCTGCTTCATTGGGCACGCTGTCCATATAAAGCATCTGGTAGACTCCCATCCTGAGGACACAGCGAATGAATGGTTTGCATTTATCAACCTTTTTTGTACTGTAAGAATCAATCACATAGTCAAGCCGTACCTGATATTCCGTAACACCCTCCACCAGACGGGTGACAAAGGCCCTGTCCTGCTTGCTCAAAAACTGTTTCTGAAATAACTGCTTATGGAGAGCATCCTTTACAAATATATTCTTTTTCTCTGCCTCCAACAAAATTTCCAATGCCAGAAGCCTTGTATTCTCTTTTTCCACCATATCTAAATTCCTGCTGCTTTCTGTCCCCTGTGCCTGAATCCTTTGTATTTACTCTTTTGAAATACTAAGCTTCATACCTGGCAAAACATCATTTCCCAATAAAAATGCAGAGGTATCCATTCGTTTTTTACCCTCCAGCTGAAGATTTAAAATCCGGAGTGCACCTTCCTTGCATCGTACTGTAAAACTTTTTTTATCTACTGCAAGAATCCTCCCTGCCTCTTCCAGATTACCCGTTTCCTTATTACAGTTGTGGATAATCAGCTCCTTTGCCTTTTCCTCATCCACTACTTCAGCCTGATATATTTTCAACATTTTACCATGTAATCCGGTAAAAGCACTTGGCCACGGATTCAGTCCTCTGATCAGACGCTCCAATACCACTGCATCCCTAGAAAAATCCAATTCTCCCATCTCTTTTTTCAGCATTTTGGCATAACTGGATTTACTGTCATCCTGTCTGGTTCGAACTGCTGTCCCCTGTTCTAACTGTTCCAGAGTCGTAATCAGTAAAGAAGCCCCCTCTCCTGCCAGACGCTCAAATAAAGAGCCTCCCGTTTCCTCTTTATCAAGAGTCAGTCTGCTCTGACAGATAATATCTCCGGTATCCAGCCCTTTTTCCATGTACATAGTAGTAACACCTGTTTCTTTTAATCCATCAATCACTGCCCACTGGATAGGTGCTGCCCCCCTGTATGCAGGCAGAAGAGACGCATGTACATTGATACATCCATATTTAGGTATCTTCAGTATTCTCTCCGGTAAAATCTGACCAAATGCCACTACCACAATAACATCTGGTCCTATTTTTTCCAATTCCTCCATAAAGCTGTCTTCCTTCACCTTTTCGGGCTGTGCAACAGGAAGACCATATTCCAGTGCTTTTTCTTTCACTGGCGGATAAATCAGCTTCCCGCTTCTTCCTTTTGCTTTATCCGGCTGAGTCACCACAAGGAGTACCTCATGTCCTGCTTTCACGATTGCTTCCAAAGTATTTACCGCAAAATCCGGTGTTCCCATAAAAATTACTTTCATTCTTTCACCAACCTAATCCTATAACGGATCTTTCCTTCTAATCTTCTTCCGGTTCTGCATATTCCACATCCCGGATTGGCCCCTCTGCCAGATCTTTATATAACACACCCTCTAAATGATCCAATTCATGACAAATTGCCCTTGCAAGAAGTCCTTCTCCCTCAATCTCAACTTCCTCCATATTCTCATTCAGACATTTACAGATCACATGATTGGGTCTTGTCACAGTACCGACTTTTCCCGGAAGACTTAAGCATCCTTCATCTCCTGTCTGCTCCCCGTCACGTTCCACAATAACCGGATTGATCAGCACATATGGATTTTCGTAATCTACATCAATTACCACAATACGCTTTAAAATGCCAACCTGCGGGGCCGCCAGCCCTACACCATTTGCAGCATACATGGTTTCAAACATATCGTCAATTAAGATTTTGATACGTTCTTTCATCTCCGTTACTTCTTTACACTTTTTTCTTAATATCTCGTCTCCATCACACCGGATTTTCCTCAATGCCATTTTCTGTATTCTCCTTTTCGTTTATCCATTCTTCCATCACACTATCTTTTCCATTGTAACATAAAATATTCCTTTTTCAATATGAAAAAACACAATTCTGTCCTCTAATATGAATGAATGGGATCAAAATCAAAAGATATAAAACATTCCCTTGAAGACAGGCTGTTTTCCAGATATGCTTCGGCTTTGTTTTTAACATATATCAGACTTTCGTAATCTGTATGCTTTAAATATATAACTCTCCGATATCTGTCATTTATCCTGGCAATGGTTGCATCACAGGGTCCAATTACACGCACCTTGTCTTTCTCCCCCCATATCTCCAAATTCTTCTTAATCTGTTCCGAAAGCGTTAATACCTCCTGGTAATATTTCCCCTCCATAAAAATTGCCAGAACATGACAAAACGGTGGATAGGATAAAAGACTCCTGTATGCCTTTTCTTCTTCATAAAATGCCAGATAATCCTGTTTTGCCGCCGTTTCAATACAATAATGCTCCGGTGCATAGGTCTGAATGACAACCTCTCCCTTAAGGCTGCCTCTTCCTGCCCTTCCTGCTGCCTGCGTCAGCAGATCAAAAGTCCGCTCCGCAGACTTATAGTCATTGTCAAACAGTGTCAGATCTGCTGCAATCACCCCCACCAGTGTAACATTTGAAAAATCATGCCCTTTTACAATCATCTGTGTTCCCACTAAAACATCCGCCTCTCTATTTGCAAACTGTTCCAATATTTGTTCATGGGCATTTTTATTTTTTGTAGTATCCATATCCATCCGCAATACCTTTGCCTCTGGAAACTGAATCTTCACCTGCTCTTCAACCTTCTGGGTTCCAATTCCAAAACCCGCAATATATTTTGACCCGCATTCCGGACATTCCGGCGGCTTTTTTCTCTCATAGCCACAGTAATGGCATACAAGTTTTTCCTTTACCGTACCCGGAAAATGTTCCGTCAGCGATACATCACAATGTGGACACTTGAACACATAACCGCAGCTCCTGCAGGAGATAAAACCTGCAAATCCCCTTCTATTGATAAACAGCATGATCTGCTGTTTTTTTTGAAGGGTCTCAGCCATCAGTCCTTTTAAATGATGACTGAAAATGCTTCGGTTCCCTAATTTTAACTCTTCTCTCAGATCCACTACCGACACTCTTGCAAGCTCTGCCTTCTTATTCGCCCTGCCCTCTAACTCTAAAAGCTGGTATTCGCCCTGCATGGCATGGTGGAATGACTCCACAGACGGAGTCGCAGAACCCAGCAGTACGGATGCTCCTGCCATCCGTGCTCTTTCAATAGCCACTTCCCTTGCGTGATATTTCGGTGGATATTCACTTTTATAAGCCGCCTCATGCTCCTCGTCTATCACAATGATGCCAAGATTAGGAAACGGTGCAAACAATGCCGAACGCGGTCCTATCATCACCGATACTTCCCCATTCTTCGCTTTTTCAAACTGGTCATACCGTTCTCCCTTGCTCAGCCTGGAATTCATAATTGTCACTTTATCTCCAAAACGTTTCCTGAACCGTTTCACTGTCTGATAAGTAAGTGCAATCTCAGGTATCAATACAATTGCCTGTTTCCCCATGGCTGCAATCTTCTCTATCACCTCGATATATACAAGTGTTTTACCGCTTCCGGTCACTCCTTTTAACAAATAAGTATCCCTTTTCCCATTTTCATAATCCGATAGAATACGGTCAATGGCTGCCTGCTGCTGTTCATTTGGAATCTCCCTTGTGCTGGTATTTTTCATGGGATTCCGGCAGACTTCCCCTTTCTCCTCTTTTATCCGGTCCTGTAATACATTCCGGTAATAGCCTTCCTCCTCCACCACAACTACCTGTTCTTTTTGCAACGCATTTAATGTTGATGCAGAAATATTAAGCTTACCGGTCACCAGAGTATAAGGAATTACAGAATCCTCCATCAGCTCTTCTAAAAGCCGGATTTTTGCCTTTGCATTCTTTTTTCTGTAAAGGGTACATTTATCTAAAGCTTCCTCCTTTGAAATCAGAAGCCTGACTTCTTTATGTGTAAGTCCCCTTACTTTTTCCTTAATAGGCATAACCGTTTTTAATGCATTGATCATTGTAGAACCATATCTCTCTTTTATAAAGGAAGCCAATGCAATCAACGAACTTTCTATTGGAACCCCTTCTTCTTTCACACCGGCAATCTCCTTCATTTTCCCTTCGTCAAATACCGGTATCTCCGAAAAGGAGATTACATATCCGCTTCTTAAATGGTTCCCACGACCAAAAGGGATAGACACCTCACTGCCTATCCCAAGCTCTCCTATGAGACTTTCCGGTACCCGGTACTGGAAGGTACGGTCGATCGCCTCATGCGAAATATCGATTATTATATCCGCATATTTGGGTGACATCTTCTTCCTCCAATACTTCCTTTATCAAATCACGTTCATCCATATGATATTTTTTTCCCTTGATTTCCTGATAATCCTCATGCCCCTTACCAGCCAGTACAATCACATCACCTTTTTTTGCATGCATGATAGCATAACGGATTGCTTCTTTTCTATCTATGATTTCGATATATTCTCCATTAGTCTTATGCATGCCAATCTTAATATCATCAATAATCGCCTGAGGTTCCTCATCCCGTGGATTATCTGAGGTAATAATAGTAAAATCTGCAAGGCGTCCCGACACCTCTCCCATCTCATAACGACGGTCTTTTGAACGATTGCCGCCACAGCCAAACATAGAAATCAGCCGTTTAGGATTATAATCCCTGAGCGTGGTTAATATACTTTCCAAGCTTACTGCATTATGGGCGTAATCAATTAAAACAGTAAATGATTCAGAAATCGGAATCAGTTCTACACGTCCCTTAACATGGATATCTTTTAGGATTGCCAGAATTTTATCCATTGGCACGCCCATTTCTTTTGCGACGGCAATGGCTGACAAAGAATTATGTACAGAAAATTCTCCAGGCAGGCTTACCATAACCTTTTCCTGATACCGCCCCTCTAGCTGATAGATGATGCCAAGACATCCTTCCTTCTGAAACAATTCCCAATCCTTAGCCTGATAATCGGCACCTTTTTTCATGCCATAAGTTACCATCTGACAGGTGTGTCCCTTGAGAATATCTTCACAGTGCCCGTCATCTATATTAAAAATACCAATCCTGCATAGTGTAAACAGCTTCGCTTTCCAGCCCATATACTCGGCAAAATCCTTGTGCTCATTAGGTCCGATATGATCTCTTGATAAATTTGTAAAAATACCGTAATCAAAAGAAATACCGGCAACGCGGTCAAGCATAAGGCCCTGGGAAGACACTTCCATTACAACACTGTCAAGTCCCGCATCAACCATTTCCTTTAATGTTCTCTGTATAACGATAGATTCCGGAGTCGTATGGCTTGCAGGAGTTACTTTATCTCCTACAATGCTTTCAATTGTCCCAATCAGTCCGGTTTTGTGTCCTGCTGCCTCCAGCATGGATTTGATCATATATGTCGTAGTCGTTTTTCCCTTAGTCCCTGTAATTCCAATCACTGTAAGTTTGTCAGAAGGCTTTCCATAAAATGCAGCACTTATCATTCCCATTGCATAACGGGTGCTTTTCACCTTTATCACGGTAATCCCTGAGTCTTCTGGCAGTTCCACATCCTTTTCTATCACAAGAACAGAAGCTTTTTTCCCTGCCACTTCTTTTGCATAAAAGTGCCCATCAAAAACAGAACCGGTAATACAGAAGAATAATACCCCCTCTTTTACTTTACGTGAATCATTCTCTACCCCGGACACCTCCGTATCCAGACTTCCGCTTACAAGGGTATATTCCATATCACAGACTAATGACTCTAATTTCATACTATTTCCCATCCTTTTTCATACAATGAACAAAACAAGTGACAAGCAAAACCTGCCTGTCACTTTCTCTTACCTATTCCTCGTCCTCATCTCCAACTATCTTAACCTTACCCTCATAAAGTTCTTCTACAGCAGCAGACAACGGTTTCCTGCCTTCACCCTTTACCAGTGCCTCTTCTCCTGCGATAATCTGTCTCGCTCTCTTTGCAGTTGCCAGTACGATAGAATATCTGCTCTGTACCACCGGCTGTTCTCCTGGTTCCACCTCGCTGTTAACTACTTCCATTAAATCCGTATATGATGGATGTATCATGATAAAATCTCCTTTCGAATTTCAAATAATTCTTCTTTCATTTTTTTAATATATTGTTTATGCTTTTCTGACTTGAAACTTTCCGCCAGGATAACCGCATGTACCTCGTCTACACAAATATCCAAATCGTCATTTACCACCAGATAATCATACTGCGGCATATCATCCGTCTCTTCATATGCCCGTTTTAAACGCTTTGCAATCACTTTTGCATCTTCTGTACCTCTTCCCTCCAGCCGCTTTTTAAGTGTTTCGGCATTCGGAGCTGTCAGAAAAATCAATACTGCATCAGGATACTGTTCTTTGATATGCATCGCACCCTGAACCTCTATCTCCAATATGACATTATGACCTTGTTCCAGCTCATCTTCCACGTATTTTCTGGGCGTACCGTAATAATTCTCCACATACTGTGCCCACTCTATAAAACCGTTATAATCAATCAGATTTTGAAATTCTTCCACTGTCTTGAAATGATAATCCCGGCCGTCCACCTCTCCTGACCTCGGTGCTCTGGTAGTTGCGGAAACAGACAGACTATATTGATATTTCTCTATCAGCTTTTTTACGACTGTTCCCTTGCCCACCCCTGAAAAACCGGAGATCACAATTAAAGCGCCCTTTTTATTCATATGCTCCACCCTCTACTCAATATTCTGAATCTGTTCCCTGACTTTCTCTATCTCAGTCTTTAGATCGATTGCCTTATTGGAAATATCCAGACTGCCTGCCTTCGATAAAATTGTATTCGCCTCTCTGTTCATTTCCTGTGCAATGAAATCAAGCTTACGTCCAACATTACCACCTTCTAAAAGAATTGCTTTTGTATTCTGGATATGGCTTCTAAGTCTTACAGTCTCTTCATCCACACAAATTTTGTCAGCATAAATAGTAACCTCTGTTAAAATTCTGTTTTCATCAAGAGCCTTACCTTCCAGCAGTTCTTTTACTTTTTCCTCCAAGCACTTTCGGTAGACTTCCACCAAAGAAGGAGACACCCCTTCAATATAATCTACCATGGATATCATCCCGTCAAGTTTTCCGATCAGGTCATCTTTTAATGCCTCTCCTTCTTTTGTACGGGATTCCACAAATTTATTTGCAGCCTCATCCAATATAACAACAAGCTCTCTCCAAAGTTCTTCTTCATTTTCCGACTGATCTTCTAAAATTAGAACCTCCGGAAATCTGGAAAGTGCAACCGGTGATAAATCACTTTTGAGCCCAAACTCTTCTGCCATCTGCCCCAGATACTTTACATATTCTGATGCAATATCAGAATTATATTTTACACAGACATTATCCTCCGTATAATCCTCATAGGTAATAAAAATATCTACCTTGCCTCTTCCAATATACTGCTTTAAATGATTACGGATAGCTGCCTCAAAATAATTGAATTTCTTCGGCATCTTAATATTCAAATCACAATATCTGTGATTGACTGACTTCATCTCGATTACAATTTTACGGTCTTTCGTGACACTCTCACTACGCCCAAATCCTGTCATACTTTTTATCACTGATTCCACCTGCTTTACAAAAATTAAACAATACAAGCTATTATAACAAAAGAAGCATTAAAATGCAAGGATTCCTTTACTCCTGCTATGATTCTTTTATTTCCTGAATCCCCTTGATATCCGGCAGTGCCACCATAGAATAATTCGTATGATAAATCACATATCCCGGATTTGATTGTGGAGGTTTTTTCAAATTCACCCTCCTGGTATAATCAATTTCTACTTTCGGACTGGTCTTTCCCGAAGAATAAAATGCTGCCAGCCTTGCCGCCTCCTCATACGTTGTATCAGGAATATCCTCTGCCCCATCCAGCTTCACGATCACATGGGAACCCGGCATTTCCTTTGCATGAAACCACATATCCTTAGGCGATGCTGTTTTAAAAGTCAGCTGATCATTTTGCAGGTTGTTTTTTCCGACATACATATGGAATCCATCGGAAGAAAGAAAATGAAGCGGTTTACTTCTCTCTTTTTTCCCCTCATTTTTCTTCCCTGTTTTTGCCTTGATCAGTCCCGTCAGCACCATCTCTTCCTTGATTTCTATAAGGTCTGCTTCCGATTCTGCCATTTCTAAACTGTTTTGCAAAGAAAGCAGATGATCCAGACTTTCTTTGCTTTCCCTTACCAAGATAAGGGATGCCTCATAAGTACGTTTCAATTTATTATATTTATTAAAGTATTTATTTGCATTTTCAAGGGGAGTGAGCGTTTCATCTAATGGAATCATAATCTCCTCATTGGTATAATAGTTATTGACTTTTATACTCTTTTGTCCCTGCTCAGCCTCATAACCGTAAGTTTGCAGCAGCTCCCCATACACTTTGTATTTTTCCCTTTTTTCGGTATCCTTAAGCTGCTTTCTCTGAATATCATACTTTTTAGACGTTCGTTCGATTGCGGTTGATAAAACCCTCCTTAAATCCGTAGATTTCTGATGCATTCTTGAATAAATATCCCTTTTGGCATAATAAGCTTCCAACAGATTTGATATATCTCCATAATTCTCCCAGTTAAGATCACTGTACATGGTAAGCGGCACAGCACTAAATGCCACCGGTTCCCCATTATCATATATGATAACCGGCTGATAGTCTCCATTTTTTATCCTATCAACCAGGTTCAGGAAAACTTTCCATAAAGATTCTTTATTTGCATCTGCCAGACTGTCTGTACTAAAATTCCCATCCACCCCCGCCTCATAGCAGAGTTCTCCTGCTATCTCTTTAGAAAATCCGGTAACTGATGTATAAAGTGCTTTTTCAATGCTCGTGGATTTATTCAGAACCACTGAGTTAAAGTAGTCTTTTGTTATATCCAAAGGAGACACCTTCTCATTTGGCGGCAGCACATAATCATATCCCGGCAACACTTCTCTGACCGAACTGATCTGAGCGCCAACCCGCTTAATCGAATCAATAATCCTGCCATTATCATCTATAAAAATGATATTGCTGTGTTTTCCCATTAGTTCTATCACAAGTTTTTTCCTGCACAAATCTCCAAGTTCATCCAAATGTTCAATCTCTATCATGATAATCCGCTCAAATCCGGGCTGTTCAATTCCTATAATCCTGCCGTTCCCAATATGCTTTCTTAAAAGCATACAGAAATTTGGTGCAGCAGCGGGATTGGTTTTATTTCCCTGCAAAAAATATACTAATGGCAGGGTTGCACTGGCATTTAACATCAAGCGAAAAGTCTTACCCTGATTCTTGATCACAAGATTGATTTCATCATTTTCCGGCTGATATATTTTATAAATCCGACCACCTGGCAGACGCATTTTCATATCCTTCACAATGTTTGAAATTACAACTCCATCAAAAGCCATATCTATTCCTCCACTTTCTATGATATAAAAAAGCCACTGCACCTTTCGAACACTTCTAAGTCAGAGGAATCCGAATTACAGCAGCAGCTATTTTATTATAATATTATCTTATTGATAAAGCTCTTCATACTTCTTTGCAGAAGTCGTCCAGGAATAATCTACATTCATTGCCCTTCCCTGCATTGCTTCCCAGCTCTTTTTCTGATTATAAAATACTTCTTTTGCATAATTTATTGTATGCAGGAGCTCCTGCGGATCATAATTTGCAAAAGAAAATCCTGTTCCTGTCTGTTCATATTCATTATATGGAATTACCGTATCCTTAAGACCACCTGTCTCCCTCACAATCGGCAGGGAACCGTAGCGGAGTGCCATCAGCTGGGTAAGACCGCAAGGCTCAAATCTTGACGGAACTAAGATTGCATCACAGCCTCCATACATCTTATGGGATAAAGCATCCGAGAAATAAATATTAGCACTCACCTTGGCAGGATGGATATTCTGATAATAGCGGAACATATCCTCATATCTGGAATCACCTGTTCCCAAAACAATAAACTGTACCCCATCCTGACAAATCTCATTCATCACTTTATCTACAAGATCAAGACCTTTCTGATCAGTCAGCCTAGAAATAATACCGATCACAAACTGGTTTTTATCCACTGGAAGTCCTAATTCCTTTTGCAGAGCAGTCTTATTCATTGCCTTATTCTTCTTGTAATTCTTGACATTATATGGCTTAGCAAGATGCTTGTCCTTTTCCGGATTATACGTATCATAATCAATACCGTTTACAATTCCGACCAGAGACTGGTTTCTTGCCTGAAGCAAGCCGTCCAGACTTTCACCGTAGTAAGGGGTCTGTATTTCATACGCATAAGTATCACTTACCGTTGTGATAACATCTGCATATACAAGTCCTCCCTTTAACATAGATGCATTTCTGTGAAGTTCCAGTTTGTCAGCAGTAAACAGATAATCCGGAAGTCCGGAACAATATCGCACATGTTCAATGTCCCATTTTCCCTGAAACTGTAGATTATGGATTGTCATAATCGACTTAATTCCACCAAAAAACGGATTACCTGCAAATAATGTCTTGAGATATACCGGAATCATTCCCGCCTGCCAGTCATGACAATGTACGATATCCGGACGGAATCCGATTACCGGCAGAATAGAAAGTGCCGCTTTTGAAAAATAACAGAATTTCTCAATATCCCATTTGGTATCTCCATATGGTGTAAGCCCATTAAAATAAAACTCATTATCAATAAAATATACGGGAACTCCCTCATATTCCATATACATAATTCCAACATATTGGGAATGATCACCAATATCCATCTGAAAATTCGTTATAAACCGCATTTTATTCTTGTACTTTGACGGAATACACATATAATTCGGAATGATAATCCTTACATCATATTCTTTTTTATCAAAAATCTTCGGAAGTGTACCTACCACATCAGCAAGACCACCGGTCTTAATAAATGGAACACATTCAGAAGCAATATACGCAATCTTTTTCATGGAATCTTTCTCTCCTTGGTATAACAGACTTTCGTCTATTATACCATAAATGTATTGACAAAGAAAGAACTATTGTACAATTTTTTCCTTCTATATCAAGCAGTAAACTGCCCCATTCCATACCCCTTCATTCTGTATTCCAAACGGAATTTGTCTGCAATCAGGGCTATGAATTCTGAGTTGGTCGGTTTACCTTTACCGGAATTCACACTATAACCAAACAGTGCCTCCATGGCATCCAGTTTGCCTCTATTCCATGCAACCTCAATCGCATGGCGGATTGCACGTTCCACACTGCTGGTAGTTGTATGGTATTTTTTGGCAATCGTAGGATACAGATATTTGGTAATATAATTCAGAATTTCCGGATCTTTAACTGACATCATAATTCCTTCTCTTATATACTGATATCCTTTAATATGTGCGGGAATACCAATCTCACGTATCATTTTTGTGACATCGTTCTCCAATGTAGAATCAAACAGAAACTGCTTTTGTTCTACCGACATTCCCTCTCGCTGCTTTAGCTGCTGCTTCATCTGATAATGGCTCTCTAAAATCCGCTCCAATATTCTTGCAATAATCTTCGGCTCCTGATTCATCATAAAATAATAATCAGCCCCAACTTCATATGTTAAATCAATTATCATTTGTGAGGTTACATCTGTCAAAAAAACAAATTTTGTATTTCTCAATTCCGTATCTTTTCTACATTGCTGTAACAGGGAAATTCCATCTCCACCTTTTAGGCAGATATCTGAAATAATCATATCCGGCTTCATGTTATGTACATGTTCTAAAATCTCGCCATACCCTTCTGTCATCTCCTGTAATACATAATCAAACTGCTTCATATATCCGAATAGCACTCCGGATATATCCCTCTTTTGTCCTGATACAATTAAAATTTTCATACTTTCCCGCATTTTTATGTCTCCCCTCTATTGCTTAACCTGCGTCATTCATTTTATCCAGACGAATCCTGTCTGCCATCAATGCAATAAATTCTGAATTGGTCGGCTTTCCCTTGTCTGCCTGAATGGTATATCCAAACAATTCATGAATCATGTCAATATTTCCCCTTTCCCAGGCAACCTCAATCGCATGACGGATTGCTCTTTCCACTCTTGTATCTGTTGTTCCATGCTCTTTTGCAATATCTGGATACAGCTGCTTTGTCACGGCATTCAGCACATCCATATTATCCACTGCCATTAATATAGCGGTTCTTAAATACAGATACCCTTTAATATGTGCCGGCACCCCAATCTCATGAATCATCTGCGTTACCAGCATATTCATGTCTTTTTCATGATTACCCTGTTTTACGACAATGTCTTCAACCTGTAATGCCCGGCCTGGTCCTGTAGTATTCTTAGGTGTTTCCACAATACATTTTTCTAATGTGTTTTCATTATTTTCCCATGGAAGAAATCTGACGTTTTTCCGGTTTTGCAGTACATTTAATACCTTCGTCTGCTGTAATCCGGCAACTAAAATGAATCTTACTGAATCAAGTTGAACTTCCGAACGTACTTTTTCTATTACGCCAATGCCATCTAAATTGGGCAGAACCGGATTTAAGATTACAAGATCCGGTATCTCCTCCTTTATATTTGACAAAAGCTGATCCCCTTTTTCATATGTACCTATCAGATGACATTGCGTTTGTTTTCTTACAATATCCTCCATTTTCTTTCGCATAGTCTCATCATGGTTACCAATCATTACACGAATCATATTCCCCTCCTAAAATATATGATTTTTCGTCATAAACTATGCACCTTGCTGACAGAAACATAGTAGCATCGACCATTTCTGACTATACCAGACTAAAACTGTTGTTATAAGTTGTCCTGTAACAAAACTTTTTTTCGTCTGTTCTCCAAATTATGTGATGCAACACAAATTTTTTCTTTTAAATTACCACGATTCTTAATTTTTAAAGGATTTTATAAAATTACAACCGCATAAATACCAATTTAATTTTAAAATTTGACACTATTTTTGTTAACCCTTCATATACACCCTATTCTATATTCGTCGATTTCCTCATGGTTTCGACAAATATACCATATCCCTTTGTCGGCTCTTCCACAAAAACATGTGTTACAGCACCAACCAGCTTATCATTTTGAATAATTGGACTTCCACTCATCCCCTGTACAATTCCACCGGTCAGATCAATCAATTTTTTATCAATAACCTGAATCTCCATTTCCTGGTCTCCATTATCATTTTTATGAATATTAACAATTTCGATTTCGTATAATTCTTTTTTTCCGCTTACATACGATTGAATATATGCCGTTCCTTCTTTCACCTCTTCTATCGCAGCCACAGGAATCGCTTTCTCTTTCGAAAGATCTTCTTTAAATGAATCTGTTATGGTTCCAAATATTCCATACAGATAATTTCCGTTAATTTCCCCCACTACATTTTCTGTTTGATAAGCTATCATTCCTTCTATTTCTCCAGGACTTCCGCAAACACCTTTCTCCACACCAAAAATATCAGCTTCATATATTTCTCCACCAGATACCTGCAAAATGGCTCCAGTATCAGTATCATTGATGCTATGCCCTAGCGCTCCAAAATTGTCATCCTCAATATAGGTGACTGTACCAAGCCCCTGAAGATCGTCTCTTACCCAGATACCTACTTTATAGATATCTGCATCTGTTTCAACAGGCTCTACCTTCACCTCAATACATTCTCCCTTTCTAATCACCTCAAATACCAGCGTATCTCCGCCGCAATCCGTAATCGTCTGGATCAGCTGCTTTTTGGTCTTCATCTCCTGCCCATTTAGTTTTGTGATATAATCCCCCTTCATCAGTTTGTTTTTCGCCGGTGTTTCATTATTACCGTCCAGATTAGTTACTTCTCCCGTATCAATCACAAGAATGCCCTCTGTATTAATATATATGCCGACTGTTTTTCCTACCGGTATTACCTTTTGGGACAGACTTTTCCCCTTTGCCTTTCCCTTAGCCTCTAATTGTCTTGATACTTCGGCAATTTCTTTTTTCCTGGACTCATTCTCATAACCAAGCCCTGCCACCACAAGGACAAACATTATATTTACCGCCAACATATATTTTAAAAATCTTTTATATCTCTGCATTTTTTCTCCTTCCTTTTGTAAATGAAAAAGCCTGTCTGCTTTTCCCACACAAAAATAACTCATACCAAACATTTTAAGTTTAGTATGAGTTATCCTATAAATTATCAATCAGTTAACCTTTGCCTTACCTGCCAATTCTTTCATTTCTTTTGCACTTTCCATTACGGTATCGGTAATTTTCACACCACCAATCAACCTTGCAAGCTCCATGATTTCCTGTTCTTTATCAAGGCGGTAAATACTGGTTAAGGTCTTTCCATCTATTACATTTTTTTCAATCAGATAATGGTGATTGGCCATTGCCGCAATCTGCGGTAAATGGGTAATGCAGATTACCTGATGGTTTTTACCGATTCCATGAATCTTTTCTGCCACCATTTGTGCTGTTCTTCCGCTGATTCCCACATCAATTTCGTCAAAGATCAGCGTTTCAATCCGGTCCGCATCAGCAAGAACGGATTTCACAGCCAGCATGATCCGTGAAAGTTCACCGCCGGATGCTACCTGCCAGAGCGGCTTCATTTCCTCTCCTACATTTGCCGCCATGATAAAATATACATGATCATAACCGTCCGCCGTATAATGTCCAAGCGGTTCAAAAACCATATCAAAACGCACATCAAGAAAATTCAAATCAATCAATGCATTTGTGATATTTTTTGCAAGCCTGTCAGCAATTTTCTTTCTTTCTTTATTCAGAGCGGCACAGGCCAATGAAAGTTCCTGCTCCAAAACATTCATTTTTCCCTGTAATTCCTGTATATACATCTCCTGATGAAGTAATCTTTCATATTTGTCATCCAGTGTTTTTCCATAAGATATAATATCGGATATATCTTTCCCATATTTTGCCTTCAAATGATTGATACTATTTAAACGCTCTTCCAATTGTCTGAATTCCTCTTCTGAAAATGTATTATTTTCCAGATAATCCCTTGCATTCCGCGAAAAATCCGAAATCAAATCCGATACAGTGGCAAGCATATCTGTCATGGATTCCAGCTCTTTATCAAATTCTGAAACCGTTGTCATCTCCCTGATTGCCCTGTCTATAGCATCAAAAGCCGCATCTTCGGTAAAAGTATATGCATTCGAAAGCTTTTCTGTTATGTTCCTGCTGTTAGAAGCTCTTCTATACTGCTCTTCTAATACAGAATCTTCTCCTTCTTTCAAAGCTGCTTCTTCTATCTCATTTCGTTCGAATGCAATCAGATCCATCTGGCGTTTTTTTTCTTCTTCATTCATAGTATTCGCCAGAAGTTCATCTTTTACTTCGCAATATTTTTCAAATATTTTTTTAACATTTACCTTTAGCGGTTCTAAACTCTCATGACCATACCGGTCTAACAGCTTTAGATGATTTGCCGGAACTAATAGTGACTGATGTTCATGCTGTGCATGTAAATCCAGCAAAAATCCTGCAATTTCCCTGATTTTGGAAAGTGTAACAGTCTCACCATTCACTTTGCTGATACTTCTGCTGCCAATCACTTTTCTGGATAATATCAGCTCTCCGTCCTCCATATCCGGAATATCCAATTCTTTCAGGTGTTCTTTTGTCTCTGCATCTTCTATTAAAAAAAGCAGTTCCACCAGTCCGTATTCTGCATCCTTTCTCACAAAATCCTTTGGTGTCTTTCCTCCTAATGCCAGCATAATAGAATCAATCACAATAGATTTACCCGCACCAGTTTCACCTGTTAAAATATTCAAATTATCTGCAAAATTGATATCTATTTCATCAATTAATGCCATATTCTTAATATGTAAATTTAATAGCATAGTATACCTCCAACTTATTCGTCAGATGCCACTTTTTTAATCTCAGCAATAATCTCTTTGCAAAAATCCTTATTTCTTGCTGCTGCAAAGATTGTATCATCACCTGCGATACAACCCATGAATCCCTGTATATTCATATTATCCAGTGCTGCCGCTACTGCCATCGCCATACCTGAAACTGTACGAATCACAATCAGATTTTCAGCATATTCCATGTTCAGGATACCTGCACTTAATACCTGATGATATTTTTCAAGAACATCTGTATCTGTACTCTGAATCATGGCATATTTCTGCTTTCCAGTCCCGTCTGAAACCTTAGTAAGCTTCATTTCCCTTATATCTCTGGAAATGGTTGCCTGTGTTGTGGAAAATCCTGCTTCTGCCAAAGCCAAAAGCAGTTCATCCTGTGTTTCAATCTCGTTTGTCTCAATAATTTCTTTAATTTTATTCTGTCTTTTCTCTTTCATGGAATCACCTTATCTATAAATGATTTGTTATCTTCTCCCTCAAAACCTCATAAAAACTTACATCAAACAACTTTATCATTCTGGTAACTGAACATGCCTTATTGATCACAATCCGGTCTCCCGCTGAAAGCTGAGTACCCGGCTGCCCATCGAAGCTTACAATTGCTTCCTCCTTCTGTGCTTTCCGCATTTTCAATACTTCTATCATGATTTCATCTTCACTGGAAAGCACAATGCTTTTAGAGGTAAGGGAATGGGGAGAAATCGGGGTTACGATGATCAGGTTCGTCTTAGGAGAAACAATAGGCCCTCCTGCGGACAAATTATATCCGGTGGAACCGGTAGGAGTGCTGATAATCACTCCATCAGCCTCATAAATATCCATTACTTTTCCATTAAGATATACTTTCAGTCCAATCACCCGGGAAAATCCTGCCCTAGTCACCACGATATCGTTTAACGCTACATCTTTGTATGGTACTGTTCCAGCCCCCTCCTTAAAAATAGTACCGCAGATATTCATCCTTTCTTCCATCTCATAATCATCTGTAAGCAGCCGGTCAATTACAGGAAATATCTGATCCGGCTCAATTTCCGTCAAAAAACCAAGAGTGCCCAGATTAACCCCCACAATCGGAACATTCATATCCCTTAAATCCCTGCTCACCTTAAGAATTGTACCGTCTCCACCTAATGCGATAATGCAGTCAAACACTTCTTCCTTTTGCAGTTTATAAGATATGTCCCCACTGGAATCCGGCGTATCTGTCTCTCCAATAATCTTTTTACAGCTTCCTCCATGCGTGGAAATGTAATGTTCAATCTTGGAAGTAAAAACCAGGTTATCATCTTTTATGAAATTTGTTGCAATTAAAAAATTTCTCATATCCGATTCCCTTCATACCTTGTAACCAATTTTACTTTGTAAAATTGATTGCCTGCTTGCCCGCCATCACGAAGTGATTTTTAATGCGGGCAATTCCCGTTTCGCATATTTTCATAATCTACTTTACATGACTCCTTGTAACCAATTTTGCTTTGCAAAATTGATTGCCTATTTATCCAGTGTACTGTGGGATGCTGCCACAACGCTGTCTATATCAATGTCTCCTGCCTTTTTTTCCGAATTCTGGCTTAATTGCAGTAAATATTCTATATTGCCTTCCGGTCCTTTAATCGGGGAAAATTCCAGATTACAGGGAATGAAACCAATAGAAGACGCAAAATCCATCACCATATGAATAACCTCTTTATGTACCGACTCATCCCTGACAACACCTTTTTTTCCTACCTTTTCTCTTCCTGCTTCAAACTGCGGCTTTATCAGACATACCACTTCTCCATCTTCTGCCAGCAGCTCCTTCACAGGGCCTAACACCTTAGTTAGTGAGATAAAGGATACGTCAATCGACGCAAATGATACCGGTTCTTCAATCTGGTCTCTGGTAACATAGCGGATATTGGTCTTTTCCATACAGACTACCCTTTCGTCATTTCTAAGCTTCCAATCCAACTGTCCATGCCCTACATCCACAGCATACACCTTAACTGCCCCGTTTTGCAGCATACAATCCGTAAAACCGCCGGTAGAAGCTCCCACATCCATACAGACTTTTCCTGACATTGTCACATCAAAATGCTCCATTGCCTTTTCAAGCTTGAGACCTCCCCTGCTTACATATTTGAGAGTAGAACCTCTTATCTCTATCTTCGCCTTTTCATCAAAAACAGAACCGGCTTTGTCCTCTCTTTGCCCATCTACAAACACAATTCCCGACATGATAACTGCTTTTGCTTTTTCCCTTGACACTGCAAGTCCCTGTTTTACCAGCAACACATCCAAACGTTCCTTCATTTTTCCCTCACTTTAGCTGTTTTACAAATATTGTTCTATTCTTTGCAAGACGCTCTCTGCATCAAGCCCAAGACGCTTTCTTAACGCTGCCACTGATCCATGCTCCACAAAAGTATCTTCAATCGCAATATTTTCCACTCTGATTTGATTCATATGATTCCTCATACAAAATGATGAGACTGCCTGTCCATATCCACCCTGGAACAGCTGCTCTTCCAAAGTAAATATCACTTCATGTTCTTTTGCAAGATTTTTAATCATAGTTCCATCCAGCGGTTTTATAAATCTTGCATTTACTAAAGTTATCTCATTGCCTTTTTCTTTTAATGCCTCATATACTTTACAGGCTTCCTCCACCATATTCCCCACTGCGATCAGTGCCACCTTGCTTCCTTTAAATAAAATTTCACTCTTTCCGCACTCTATTGGCTCTAACTGCTCACGAAGACCGTAAAATGCCGCCCCCCTGCTGTACTTGAGTGCAACCGGACCCTGATATTCCATCGCAAACTCCAGTGCTTTTGTTAATTCATAACGATTCTTAGGTGCTATAACTGTCATATTGGGAATATTACTTAAATATGCTGCGTCAAAAATTCCCTGATGGGTTGCTCCGTCTTCCCCTACCAGTCCGGAACGGTCAATGGCAAACACCACATGCAGGTTCTGCAAACAGACATCATGAAGAATCTGGTCATATGCCCTTTGTAAAAAAGAAGAATACACTGCAACCACCGGTATCATCCCTTCTCTAGCCAGCCCGGCTGCAAAGGTCACTGCATGCTGCTCTGCTATTCCCACATCAAAAAAACGTTTGGGATACACATTCGCAAATTTCTGAAGTCCTGTTCCCGATGCCATTGCTGCTGTGATTGCTACCAGTCTGGGATACTCTTCTCCCAAAGCCAGCAGTTTCCTTCCAAATACATCTGTATTCGTCATCTTCGTCTTCTTTTCCAAAGCTTTCCCTGTTTTCAAATCAAAAGGACTCACACCATGAAAATATTGAGGATGTTTTACTGCATAACGATATCCTTTTCCTTTTATAGTCTTAACATGCACAACCACCGGACGTTTTAACCTGACTGCTGCCTCAAATGTATCCACCATCTGTGATATATTATGACCGTCAATAGGTCCGATATAAGTAATTCCCAAATCCTCAAAAAACATTCCCGGAACCAATAAACCTTTAATACTGTCCTTACCACGCTTTACAGCTTTTGCAAGACCTTCACCAATCCCCGGAATATTCATAAGCCCCTTTTCCACACCAGATTTTACTTCATTATATGTCTGCCCTACTCTGATTTTATTCAGATAGCTGGACATTCCTCCAACATTCTCATCAATAGACATTTCATTGTCATTGAGTATGATCACGCAGCTGCTCTTTAATCTTGCCAAATTATTGAGTGCTTCATAAGTAAGCCCTCCAGTAAAAGAACCGTCACCAATCACCGCTACAATAGTACTCTTATTTCCACTTAGCTCATTTGCTTTGGCCACGCCTATGGCAGCAGAAATAGAAGTAGAGCTGTGACCTGTTTCGAAAACATCCGTTTCACTTTCCACTCTTTTGGGAAATCCGCTCATGCCGCCAAGCTGCCTTAGGGTATCAAATCCCTTCTGCCTTCCTGTTAAAATCTTATGTGTATAACTCTGGTGTCCCACATCCCAGATAATCTTATCCTTTGGAAGGTTCAAGACCAGATGAAGTGCCATTGTCAGCTCCACACATCCAAGGTTGGATGCCAAATGTCCTCCGGTCTTTGAAATATGCTCCAGTAAAAAAGTTCTTATCTCCTCTGCAAGAGGCTTCCACTGTTCAACATCATACTGTTTTATGTCATTCGGTTCCTTAATATTATCTAACAGTCCCATTTGGCTACCTCATTTGTTATATTAATTCTTTCTGTGAATTAAGTATCCTATGATATCTATTAAAAAAGAGGAGTCCCCATTCAGCTCCTGAATGATCGCAATAGCTTCCTCTGAAAGCCGTTCTACTTCTTTTTCCGCCTCTTTTATCCCATAAAGTGTTACAAATGTAACTTTTTCATTCTTTTCATCACTATGAATCGGTTTTCCCAGTTCCTCAAAGCTTGCCGTCTCATCCAGTATATCATCCTGAATCTGAAAAGCCATTCCAACATTATACGCTGTTTTTCTGATTTTTTCAATTATCCTATTATCCGCACCTGCAAGTACGGCTCCAATCATCATGGACGCTTCTATCAAAGCACCTGTTTTATTTTCATAAATATATGCCAGTTGTTCCTTTGTCAGCCTGGTTCCGGTCAGTTCCACATCTGCGGTCTGGCCACCGATCATGCCATAAATCCCCGGCTTTGCAGCAAGAACCTGAAGGGCATATTCTACATTTTTCCTGATAGCAAGCTCTCTTTTAAGATCTTCTATCCCTTTTGTCTCCTGTGATGCCTGAATCATATCAAATGCTTTTGCCGCCGTTTCATATGCATAATTTAAAAGACTGTCCCCCGCCAGAATCGCCATCGCTTCTCCATATACAATATGTGCCGTCTTCCTGCCTCTCCTGAAATCATCATTATCTAATGCCGGCAGATCATCATGAATCAGTGAATACGTATGAATCATCTCTATTGCTGCCATAAACGGTTCCACTACCTTATCGCTTCCTCCAAGCAGACGGTAAACCTCCTGCATCAGAAGAGGACGGATTCTTTTTCCTCCTGCCTGCATTGTATAGTGCATTGCATCAATGACTGTTTTTTGCAAACCGATATTCTTCGGCATATAGCTGTCTATTACCGTCTCCACATCTTTTACTTTTTCCCTGATTGCTGTTTCAATCTCCATATGCTTTCTCTTCCCCCTGTTCCAGACCTTCGCTTATGATGATCATTTCCTTTTCTATTCCGTTTAATTCTTCTTTACATTTAGAGATCAGTTTTGCCCCTTTTCCATATAGATCAATAGAATCCTTTAATGATGTGCTGTCATCCTCCAGCTTTGAAATAATATCCTCTAAAGATTCAAAGGCTTCCTCCAAATGAAAGGTTTTCTTTTTTTCAGCCATGTTCTCTCTCCACCTTCTTTTCAATCCGCGTAACCGTTCCCTCTATCCTGCCATCCCGGATAGTCACCGTAATCCTGTCTTGTGCCTTAACATCTGCAACGGACGTTAACGCTTCTCCGTCTTCTTTTTCAATGTATCCGTATCCTCCTGTCAGCCTTGCAGTAGGGCTTAATCTGTCTAACCTCGTAAGAAGCAGTTCAAAACGATGCCTGTTTTTCCCATAATGATCCTGAACAACAGAGGTCAGACGATCCTGCAGGGAATCCAGATAAATCTTCTGATTCCGAAATCTTGTCAACGGAGAAACACTGTTAAGTCTTGCAGAAAGTTCCTGCATATTCTGCCTGCTTTGCCCTAAACGCCTCAGCATATATTGTTTGATTACATTCTCATACTGTTTCACCTGATTAAGGGCAGATGTCACATCCGGTATTGCCAGTTCACAGGCAGCACTTGGCGTCGGTGCCCTCAAATCTGCCGTATAATCTGCTATCGTATTATCAATCTCATGTCCTGTCCCGGATATGATTGGTGTTTTGGCCTGAAATATGGCCCTTGCAACACATTCCTCATTAAAGGGCCATAAATCTTCGATCGAGCCTCCGCCCCTTCCTATGATAATCGTATCCATACCCATAGAATCCAGTATTTCTATCCCGGCAGCAATCGTCTTTGCCGCCCCTTCTCCCTGAACCTTTGCCGGATATAAATACAACTGCACAAAAGGATTTCTCCTCTTTGCGATATTTAAGATATCCTGAATTGCAGCACCCGTTCTCGCTGTGACAATCCCAACTTTTTTGGGATATTTCGGAATCTCCTTTTTATGTTCAAAATCAAAAAGACCTTCTTCATAGAGCTTTTGCTTTAATCTCTCATAAGCTTCATAAAGATTACCCTGTCCATCCAATACTATGTTCTTCACATATACCTGATATCTGCCATCTCTTTCATAAACGGTAATATTGCCTGTAAGAATAACACTTTGACCATTTTCTAATGTGAAATTTAGTCCCTGTGTTCTGGCAGAGCGGAACATGACTGCCGCTATCGCACTTCCTGCTTCTTTGAGCGTAAAATAAATATGCCCGGAAGAATGGTACTTCACATTGGAAATCTCTCCTTTAATCTGTACATCCCGCAGCAGATAATCATTCTCAAACATATTTCTGATATATCTATTAATCTGTGAAACTGAATAAACCGATGCCATAGCCGTTCCTACCCTACACTTTTTACAACCTTGCCCAGTACTGCATTAACAAATCCCTTTGCATCTTCATCGCAATATCTCTTGGTGAGTTCCACCGCCTCATTCACTGCCACGCTTTGAGGAATATCTTCTTCAAATAAAATTTCATATACCGCAATCCGCATAATAGTAAGCTCTGATTTTCCAATCCGGTTTAAGTTCCAGCCTTCACAGCAGGTCTCAATCTTTCCATCAAGCACTTTTATCTGTCTGATGATGGCATTTACCTTGTCCTTTATATAATTCAGATTCTCTTCACTTTTTCCTACCAGCTCCTCCAGGGAAAATGTAATCTGCTCCTCCATCTCTTCCGCATTATTAAACGGAAACCGGAACATGATCTTAAATATTTCCTCTCTGATCTGACTTCTTAACATCTCTTTATCCTCTTTCTTCTGATTACAACAAAAATATCAATTATGAAACATAAAGAAAGCTGTTTCCAAACCTGATACCAGGAACAGGAAACAGCCTTACTTTCATTATATTATGCCTTTGAAGCTTTTCCTTCTTTATCGATTGCAACCCCTGCAATTCTTACACGAACCATGGAAACAGTAAGCCCTGTCATTGTCTCAATTGCCTGCTTTACCTTTTCCTGTACCTTTGCAGAAACCTCCATAACACTATATCCGTACTTTAGCTCTATCGATAAATCAACTTTAACATCCTCTGGTGAAACTACTACCTTCACACCTTTTGAGAGGTTCTTCATGCCAAGCTTGCTTACCAGTTCATTTGTAATATTACCATACATTTTGGTAACACCGTCTACTTCTGTTGCAGCCAGCCCTGCTATAATCGCAATCACTTCATCTGCAATCTGAATATCCCCAAGAGCACCTGTCTCTTTAAAACTATATGTGCTGCCACTTTGCATTTCTGCTGCCATTTTGATTCCTCCTTTGCCAACTTATGACTGATACTTTTCTCATATGTAGTATAGTATACCAAACATACCCCGCTTTTTGCAATCTTTTTGCAAAATTATCATATTTTTTATTTTTATGCTGTCTTTCTCCAGCAGCTGCAAGGCTTATGACTTTACTCGGCTTTCATGGTAGTAATCACGATTTCATTAAGGTCACAGCCGGTTTTTCTCATAATAATATCTTCAATCTGGGTACGCTGGGTATCTGTCAAAGATGCAACGCTTATCGTCACATCAACACTTTCCTCTGATATACTGACAATAGAGTCTGGAAAACCTTTTGCAGCAAGCTGGTTTTCGGCTGCACTTTCCTTTTCCATTCTTTCCGTCATGGATAACATTTTATTGACTGCATCCTTTTTTGAATCCTCGGAAAGATTTTCATTATTGATAATCTCCAAAAGCATTTCTTTCGCTTTGGAACGAGTCTGTTCCCTGTTTAGCTTTGCCTGGGATAATGTAACAGAACCACTGGTAAGTACCGCCTCTCCTACAGTTTCTGAATTAATAGGCTCTCCGTTTTCGTCAACACTGGCTTCAGCGAGCTGTCCTGCTTCGTTTTCTGTTGCATTTTCAGCTGTCTCTCCCGCATTTTCCTGTCCATTTTCCGTATTAGCAGCCTGAACTTCTCCTGACTGCTCTGTATTTTCTGCAAATTCTTCCCCTGTAACGGTATCTTCTACTGCTGCGCTTATCGTTTCATCATCAGAATTACCGCTGGCACCTTCACTTTCCATATTTTCAACAGAAGTATTTAACACCTGCTTGTCACTGGTAAAATTCAGATAGCCTGCCACTGCAATCATAATTGCAAGTGCCGTAATGATCACCTGATTCTTTTTCAATAATTTTTTCATAGAAATCCTCTCTTTCTAAATTTTTATTCTTTTTTCAGTTTACACACTACTATTTTATGGGCATCAATTGAAAATAATGCCTGAACTGCCTCTTTTATATGAATGGCGAGTACCTTATCATCGCCGCCTTCGCACACAACTACAACTCCTTTGATATCTGGATACATTTCCTGTACGATAATAGGTGCCGTATCTCCTTCTTCCTCAATCAAGACAGTTTCCGGATCACTTTTAATACTGGTGCGTTCAATTTCCCTTCCCTCCTCCTTACTGTTTTCCGATTCACTTTCATAAGGCTGATTCTTGTCTAATATCTTCTCACCACTATCTTTTAACGTGATCATGACCAAAACTTTTCCTGCGCCCTCCATGCCTCCAATGGTTTGTTCTAATTTATTCTCCAATGCCTCAATGTATGCATCATTTTTTTCATTTTTTACATCCTGTTTTTCACTTGTTATGTGTTCCGTCACCTTTTGTTTGCTCTTTTTTCCTGTAAAGGAGGAAACGGGTGTTGCCGCCAGCAAAAAAAAGATTCCCGCCAGAAATAGGATAACCGCTTTTTCCTTTTTTTCTTTGGTCATCTTTATATTACTGATAAACCGAAACGGCGACTCTTCTTTTTCCTCTTTCACTGAATCTTCCTGTCCTTCATTCATTTTCATAACGGATTCTCACTTCCTCTCCAAACAGATTTTTTATATATGTTTCCAGACTTTCCAACTGATCCACAGAAGAATCAAACACAACGGAAACACTTATGATTTTTCCGTCATCTCCAGCCTTTGCCATAACTTTTTTTACAGGATAAGCATATTCTTTAAGCACCGCTATCAGCTGCATACTTACAGATTCTTCATACAATTTTAGGTCTTCCTCAGAAACTCTATCATTTTCTGTCTCCATCATAAGAAAATTTCTCACATAGGATGCATAGGTACTTCCCTCTAAATGAAACAATTCCATAATCGGATGAACCATTACCAGGATAAATAAGAGTCCGACAATCATTCCGATATGCTTCATATATGACTTGTTAGGACTAAGCATCAAAACCACAGATGACAATATTCCAAAGAGCAGTCCGCTCTTAACCCATGATAAAACAAACTCCATAATGCCTCCTAACCGGCATACAGCCTGACATTTGTTGTCAAAATCACAATCGCAATAGAAAGTACCGATAAAACTATAGCTGTAGATGTCGCCCGTAATAAAATTCCTATGCTGTCCGCTGCCCCCTGAATCCCTGCCAGAATCCGATTATCACTGATAGGCTGCACCAGTGCCAGAATCACTTTATACACAATATAAAAACAAAAAATCTTCAGTAATGGAATACTCCCGAGTACCAGTAAAACAATAACGGCTGTAATCCCTATACTGTTTTTAATAAGTACTCCTGCACCAAGAAGAATGGTACTCATTCCTGACAGGGACGCTCCCCCCGGTATCACAGAAAGCCCTTTTTGCAATACGTTATATTTTGCATTATCATAGACAGGGAGCAATATGCTTTTCATAACATTTAATCCGATAATCCCCGTGACTGCTGCCTTTAATAAAAACTGAACTCCCTGTTTCAATAATCCCGCCAGTTTCGAAAACCTGTCCTTTGAATTTATCTGATTTAAGATGACAATCATGAAATAAATCCGTATTGTAGGAAGTATAATTGTCAAAAGAATCTTTTCCACAAAAGAGAGCATCCATAAAAACATGGAGTTTACCATTTGAGAAGTTGTAAGCCCTCCGCATAAAACGATGGACATATAAAGCGCCGGCAGCATACATTCCATAATATCCTTAAGATAAAGCACTGTTTCCTCTGCCATATCATATACCAGAGAAAAAGACTGCATCAGTACAGCAGCAATCATCAGATATGTAATATAAAAACCCTGATCCCCCACAAAACTGAATTTTAAAATAGACGAATAGTTATTAAAAACAGCTGCAATAATAACCAGCATCATCAGTTTTACAAGGAGTGTCCTGTTTTGCAGAATTTCACTGGTAATGCTTTCATAAAATCCTTCCACTGCCTGTCCGATTGCTTCTTCCACATTTCCTTCTAACAGCAGACTATAAATGTCCTCAAAAGCAATCATTTCCCCTCTTCCATATCTGCGGTTAATCCCATTTAATTCCGATTCCAGATTCCCGATATCAGCATATTCATAAAACTGGTCGTAGTAAGCAGACTCCATCTCACTGTCCGTTTCGTATTCTGCCGCAATAACAACCTGTCCGTTCCCTGCCCAGATAAAAAGACAGACTACAGCCACTCCTATCATCAACACCTCTTTCTTTCCCATCGGCTTCTCCTTTCCGCTAAAGCACAGAGGTAATTGTCTCCACGATAGCCAGTAAAATCGGCATACTCATCACCATCATAGTCAGCTTCCCACCTATTTCAATCTGGCTTGCTACTGCTAAAAACCCTGATTCCCGGCAGATATTGGCAGTAAATTCACAAAGATAGGAAATTCCTACAATCTTTATCAGAATCTCAAAATATCCTGACTCCAGACCAATATCTCCCATGACCTCATCTAAAAAATCCATCACGAATGAAAGGCGGTTTAGGATATAAAAAAGTACAAATACACTTAATGCAAGAGATAGATATACCCAGATAGGGCTTCCGATGCTTTTCAGTTTTATTGCAAGCAGTACCCCTAATACAACGCCACAGATAATTTTAAAAAAGTTCATATGCCTCCTCACAATCCAAATAAATCCTGCATGGAACCAAATAAATCTACAAAATACGGAAGAAGCCATGTCAGCACGATAATAATTCCTGCCATCGTGACAAAAAATGCCTGATCATCTCTTCCTGCATGCTTTAACACCTGATTTAACAATGCTACCACGATTCCCAATGCTGCAATTTTTATGATAATTTCAACTGACATAGCAGCCCCCTTATATGTTTCTGTTCTACTGTTTCCCATGGATATTGTATTTAATCGTATTTCATAGCAGCAGTATTAATGTCATAAACCCGCAAAACAGGCTGAGCGTGACCACTACCTTTTTCTTTTGTTTCATTTCTTCTTCCAACAGGGAACGGTTGCGCTCGATATGCAGCAGTGCATAATCAATAGCCTTTAACTGAGCTGTAATATCCATTGAGCCCAGCTTGTCCGATAGTTCTTTGAGGGGTTCTATATCCTCTGTTCCCAAAGCAGACTCCTCATACAAATGTGTTAATTCTTCCCTCCAGATATCTGTAAAAGAAACCTTTTCCTTCTCTTCCATCCTTTGTGCCATTGCCAACAGCCATATGCCAAATGGTTCCTTTTCGTATCTGGCCAGTTTTCTGAAACACTCCGGCAGTGTGCTGCACATATACTGTATCTCACTTTTTAACTGTAGCAAAATACTGTAGAGCTTCCTGAGTTCAAGATTTCTCTTTTCCAACATCTGGTTTAAGTTATACGCAAAATATCCGGCAGCTCCCAATATAAACAGGGAACCCGTTATCTTACAGAAAAATACCATTCTTATCCTCTCCTATCCAAATACACATTTTTTATCGTAGAGAACACTCCCCCGCTCATCAAAGATATTCTCTATTTCACCGGGTTTTTTCCCCCCAGATAATACTACAAACCGTTTAAATAATTTCTCTTCCACAAGCTTTCTCAATATCGGTTTATTCTTAATGTCTTCGATCGAGGCTCCATGTACTGTTGCCAGCATCTGGCATCCGCAGTTCATCACATAAGCAATTGCCTCAATATCCTCTCTCTTTCCTATTTCATCCACTGCAATTACTGCTGGTGACATACTCCGTATCATCATCAGCATACCGTCTGCCTTTGGGCAGCAATCCAAAACATCCGTTCTCATTCCTACATCATTTTGCGGCACTCCCATATAACAGGCACCTATTTCCGAACGCTCATCTATAACCCCCACACTGACGCCAGGATGATTTTCATAACCATCAGAAAGAAGCCTTACGATATCCCGTAACATGGTGGTCTTTCCGCATCCAGGCGGTGAAATAATCAGTGTATGGCAAATCCGGCTATCCTCATATATGTACGGTAATATATCCTGTCCACAGCCTTTTTTCTCATGAGACATCCTGATATTAATAAATGAAATATGTTTCACGCTCTTTACCCTCCCCTGTTCTAAAATAACCTTCCCTGCAAGTCCAATTCGATGACCTCCCTGAACCGTTATAAATCCCTGCCTGATTTCATCCTCGTATGCATATAGGGAAAAACTGCTGATATATTCCAAAGTTTCTTTTATATCACCTGGCATAATCGTATACGCAAGCTCTGCTCTTTTTTCCAATCCGCCCCTTTCTGAAATAAAATATTCCTCCCCATCGTAGATGATGATAAGCGGTCCCATGATGCGGATACGCAATTCCTGCAGCAGTTCAAAATCCAGATCAGATGCTTCCAGGATTTTTCGGAGCTTTGCTGATAATATTTTTAATATTTCTTCTTTTTTTGTCATACAGCGTCCTCATTCTTATTCTCTATCTTATATTTCTGCCCTTCCGTTTTTTTCATTGTCAGAAAATCCCTCATACTTTTAATATATGTTTGAAACAAAAAAAAAGAACCAGCAATCTGGTTCTTTTTTGGAATCTGATTATGTCTGTGTTATGCTCTTGACAAATATTCTCCAGTACGGGTATCAATCATAATCTTATCACCCTGATTCACAAATAATGGTACATTCAATGTTGCACCGGTCTCAACAGTACATGGTTTTGTTGCACCTGTAGCAGTATTTCCCTTTATTCCCGGCTCACATTCTGTAACCTCTAATACCACATTCAGTTCTGGTTCAATCGCAAATACATTACCCGCATGGGAAACAACCTTAACAGACTCATTCTCTTTTACGAACTTAAGGGAATCTCCAATCACTTCCTTGCCCAAAGCAATCTGGTCATAGGTCTCATTATCCATAAAGTAATATAAATCTCCATCTTCATATAAATACTGCATATTCTTTCTATCAATATGAGCGGTTTCACATTTCTCAGTCGGACGGAAGGTTTTCTCAACCACACCGCCATTTACGATATTCTTTAATTTGGTACGGACAAAAGCAGCACCCTTACCCGGTTTTACATGCTGAAATTCGATAATCTGATAAATGTTACCCTCAAATTCAATTGTAACACCATTTCTAAAATCACCTGCTGAAATAGTTGCCATTATTAAAATCCTCCTTAAAATAAATCACATATCATACGTACTATATAAACTGCCAATTACAGTATAAGCACTCACCTGACAAGATTATACAGTAAAACAATATCTTTTTCAACCAGAAAATTTGCTTAAACTGCCTTCTGCCGCTTCCAGCGATTCATACCCATAGAGCAGTGCAGTATTTGTCATAATCATCTTCGCAAGATTATGTCCGGATTTTTTTAATTCTACAATCCAGTTTCCATATAAACCTAATGTACGGTCAGAATAAGTAAGCAGCTCTCCTTTTAAATAAGTTTCATAAGAAGTATTATACGGTGTATCCTCCTCCCTGCGTATGCTCCTTGCATTTTCTGCCATATGTGGATACACAAGTGCAAATTCCTCCATCCATTCCACCTGGATTTCCGCAATCTGGTCCACGATGGCTCTTTTTTTCTTGGAACAGACTGGAAGTTTGTCCTTAATCGCTTCATATTCCTCAGGAACTGTGGATTCCATCATGCGACCATATTTCTCTGTAATCAGATTCCATCCCCTGGCATCTGCCTCCAAAAAATCCGCATAAAAACTCTCCAATAAATGCTCTGGCCACGCCAGATACTGGCTTCTTCTCATCACAGAAAAAGTATTCCAGTCATTTTGACACTCCGCCCTTCCTCCAAGGTTATCTACCTTATCAAAAGCATTCCATTCCATCTTTACAATTCCCTCTACTAAATCTTCTTTTTCCATTGACATTCTCCTCATACGCTCCTTCTTTACTGATGACTCTGAAACAAATACGGGATATGCTGTTCCAGATACAGATCACTGCTTTTTGTAAAGCCTTCCTTCTGTAAAAGACTGACAATCTCTCTGGCAATCCGGTTAATATGGTACAAAACCGGATCCTCCTCATTATCCTTTCCAATCCAGTCAATCATATCCCTTTTCCGATATACTTTTAAATCCGGGACAATGCCCATCAATTCCTTAACATCATAAAGAATTTCCTGTCCCTTTTTCAGGCTCTCCGCCACTTTCATAAGCCATTTATCATGTGGTGCATATTCATCATTTACCAGATACAAAAACTGTATTACATGCGACTCAAAACCATGGAGCATAAAAGCTGCACCATATACATCCTGCCGCCGCATCATCCGCTGGTAATTGTACTGTCCGCTCTGGCTCATTTCCCCAAGAAGCTGTGCCATTTTCCTCTTCTTCACCGATTCCGGATAACCCTTTTTTAGATTTCTATAAATATTGCCAAAAACAGAACCGTCTCCGTCAAAAATCTCTCCGTTTGTAACAGTGCGAAGCTGCCAGTCCGAAAGCCGGAGCCATGTCTTTTCCGGCAGCGTATTCCGTTCTATCAGATAAGCTGTTTCTTCCTCATCCAATGAAAGGATCCTCCCAAAAAAGTCTTCAATCACGATAACTCCGTTTCTTGGTGCCCCTTTTATAATGTCAGGCCTTTCAAATCCTCGGAAAACACCTGGCAGGGAAGCATAAATTTCCTCTAACTGTTTTCCTGAAACTGCATATTGCTCCTTCGTTACAAACACACAAAATCCGGGACCAAAATCATGATCCTTTGATAAAAGGTCATCCAGACCAAAACATTCCGAACCCTCTCCAACCTTTGCAAATGCTGCCCCGGACAAATCCCCTATCTTACTAAAAGCCTTTTTTCCGTAAATCTCATAATAATCCTTTGAAATTACCAGTCCTTTCAGATTATCCGGTCTTCCCATTTTCTCAAAAGTGGTCTGCAAATTAGAAACAATACGAAAATATGCATGAGTAAGTCCAACATGTCCTTTCAATGCAAGCATCCCTTTTTCATAACTGGAAACTGCCTTTTCATAGTCTCCTTGTGCAAAATAAATATCTCCGGCCACGCAAAGGGCAGCACTGTAATGATAATCTCCTTCCAATCCGTTTTGAAAAATGGCAAGACCTTTATCAGAAGCATCCTTCGCCTGGGCCAGATTACCCGCATTCATATAAGATGCAGCAAGATTAGTATAAGTGACACCAAGTTCCACAACTGCTTCCGGAAAAAGACTTACAATGGATAATGCTTTTTCTAAAGCTTCACAGGCCTTCCCAAACTCCTTGTTCTCCTGATGCAGCAACGCCAGATTATTATAAAGACTGGCATATCGAAAATCTTCTTTATCCAGTACCTTCTCATAAATATCAAACACCTTTTGATAGTGAGCATAAGAATCCTCTAATCTTCCTGATGCCCGGTAAGCATTAGCAATATTTAAGCAGCTGGTACCATAATGGAGCGTATCCTTAAGCCCTGCCCGCTCCATAAAAGGCAGAAGCTTACTGCAATAAGTTTCCGCCTTATCATACTGTGAAGCATCCCTGTAAAAACCAATCAGCTCATTGATAATCGTGATTGCACTTCCGGCATCCCCTTCTGTTAAAGCCTGTTCCAAATGGACTGATAAATAATCTTCCACCTTTTCACTTTTTCTGTCAGCAAACAATCTGTCAAGCCCCTCTATCACTCTTTCAATATCCAATCCGCTTTCCTCCTCAAATATTCCCCACTGCTTTATCTTTAACCAGTGCCAGAAATTCCCTCACATAATTCGTGGGAATCAGATACCACACTGATTGGGCCGCAAGACCTTCTACTTTTTTGTATCCCGCTTTTTCTGCAATCTTTACGGCCCGTAAAAGATGAAAATCCGTCGTCACAATAATGATATTATGATTCGTAATATCCATAAAATCTTTTGAAAATTCCAGATTTTCTTTTGTAGAAGTAGACGTATTTTCCATATAAATACGCTCTTCTTCTATTCCCAATCTTACAAGCTCATTTTTCATTGCCTCTGCTTCCGATATTCCTTCATCCATGCCTTTTCCGCCACTGACCACAGCCTTTGTATGGGGGTGATGTTCCAGATACCATGCAGCTTTTTCAATCCGGTATTTTAATATTTTAGACGGTCTGGTGCCGTTTACCTTTGCCCCCAGTACTACCAGGTAATCTGCCTCACGTTCAGGTTTCTTCCTGCTTTGCCCAACCATCATTCCTTCCACCACTATAAATAAAAAGCAGCCTGCCAGTATGAGCATTTCTATCATAAACAAAAGTGGTTTGGGAATCCATTCAAACCCCTGCTTTGAATAGCGGAGGATAAGTGCAATACCTAAGAAAAAGAAACTTCCGAAAAGCCACATATAATTAAACCGGAAGCCCGGTCCTATAGTACCCATCAGTACTATAAAATATAACATTGTCAAAAATGCCAGAAAAAATAAAAAATATTCTAATATTCTCTTTTTCAAAACCTTTTCTCCATTAGTTTATTTTATCTTTCAGACGTTTGATCACTTCTTCTTCTCTTCCCGCCTCTTCATGATAAGGAGCAGCAACCACAATGAGAGTAATCCCCAGTTCTAAAGCCGCCTCCATCTTTTCAATAAAGCCATTGGAAATCCCTGAATCCTTTGTCACCAGATACCGGATATTAAAATCCTTCAACATTGCATAATTCATCAATTTTGAAAACGGACCTGTCATTCCGATCAGATGCTTTCCCATGATTCCCAAATCTTCACATGCTTTCATAATCTCCCCATTAGAAAGAACACGAGAATATATTCTGTTCTTGTAATCTTCTAATTTTGTATATTCATATATTTCCAATGCCCCGGTAGTAGTCAGAATATTTCCTTGCGTATCTTTTAAATATTCCACAGCTGCCTTAATACTCTCCACAATAATGATTCTGTCCCCACTACCATTCTCATCCAGTTCTCCCGGCACTACCAGCTCTCCTCTGTTTGCCAGTTCATAAATAGCCGCCAGTTCTCCCTTTACCGCCAGTTCTCCTTTTACAGAAAGCTCCCCTTTTACAGAAAGCCCGGTACGTGGAATCGCCAGTTCACCGTTCTTTCTCACTACCATCTCTTTTTTTCCATTTTCTTCATTCTTCATTTCAATACCTCCCAGATCCGTAAGCTGCCAGAATCAGAAGCGGATTGTCAGCTTTTTGACAGCTGCCGCCATTGCAATGCCTTCTATTTCCTGCTTTTTAATTACAAGCTTTCCACCATGGCTTCCCCTGATGGCACATCTTTCACTGGCATTATCAATATTAAAAATATCACCAACCACATCCGAACCTGAGAAATTACCGGATACATCCATCAATGCCTCATCAGAATATGTCTGATACTTTATACCCAAAGCATTTGCCACCTCAACAATTCCCGGTTCTTCATCCAAATGATGCAGGGAACAGATTCTACCCACCCGGGTTACTGGTATCTGATATTTTTGCAGATTTGCATAAATAAACTGTTCAATATCACTTGCTTTTGTTCCTGGACTGCACACAATTCCTATAATGATATTTTTAGGAACCAGATGAAGTGTCTTTTGGAACGGATGTGACAGCAAATCCGTAGAAACAAAAATTCCGGCTTCCTTTCCTTCACTCCCCAGACTTTCCGGTACTTTCCCCTCAATAAAATAATCACATTCAAATCCTACCGGTTTGCCATATAAAATCTCATTTGATATCTCTTTTGACAGTACATTCTCAATAACGTATAAATGATTCTTTTTTGCAAAAGCTTCTATACTGAACACACTGGACAGATTGCTGGTGTTTGTAATAACCGGATTGGCATTTAACTGGTCTGCCAGATTATAAGCAAGTTCATTGGCAGTAATCATCTGTCCTGAAATCAGGGGAATTATATTTTTCCCTGCTTCATCCAGCACGACTACCGCCGGATCTGTTGCCTTACTCCTTATGAACGGTGTAATCACCCTGACTGCTTTCTCACAGGAACCAATAAAAATAAATGCATCCATTTCAAAAAACAATCTGGCAACAGTAGATTCCAGCTTCTGGATTGGCAGCTTGCCTGCCATTGCGGCAAATTTTTCAGAGGCATAAGAATAAACTGTATGCCCCTCCTCTTCCAGATATACTTCTATCTTATCACTTAATATACATCCCTTTATAGAAAATGATAACAAACACATTTTCATATGCAATCCCCTCCTAATTATCATCTATTAAAATATTCCCTGGATGTTCTAATTATACACCTTTTTATGCTTTGGTTAAAGTACATTTTAAAAAGAAAATTCCCCCTTTTCGGATACGGAAAAAGGACTGCCGCACTAAAACCCAGCCCTCCTTTTTGCTACATAAATTATGTAGCAAAAAGGAAGATTTTTCTTAATGAGGTAGCCCCTTCTGATAATATAGAATAAACTTTTATTTCTTTGTAATATATCCCTGTGCCTTTAAAAGCTCTGCACAAAGGACTGCTCCACCGGCAGCACCACGTACTGTATTATGGGAAAGACCTACAAATTTCCAGTCATATACACTGTCCTCTCGGATACGCCCTACGGAAATGCCCATACCGTTCTCATAATCCACATCCAGGGTTACCTGTGGACGGTTATCTTCCTCCATATACCGGATAAACTGCTTTGGCGCACTCGGAAGCTTTAATTCCTGAGGCACTCCTTTATATTCTGTCAGTTTCTGAATCAGCTGATCCCTGGTAGGCTGCTTTTTAAACTTTACAAACACAGCCGCAGTGTGACCGTTTAATACCGGCACCCGGATACACTGACAGGTAATTACCGGACTGTCTGCCGGCACAATCTCACCTTTTTCCTCATCTATATGTCCCCATATACGCAACGGTTCTTTTTCTGACTTCTCCTCTTCCCCACCGATAAAAGGGATAATATTGCCTTCCATCTCCGGCCAGTCCGTAAAAGTCTTGCCGGCACCGGAAATTGCCTGATAAGTCGTCGCCACAACCTCATATGGTTCAAATTCTTTCCATGCGGTAAGAACCGGTGCATAACTCTGAATAGAACAGTTCGGTTTTACTGCTACAAATCCACGGGTAGTTCCAAGACGTTTCTTTTGAAAATCAATCACCTTCATATGCTCTGGATTAATCTCTGGTACTACCATTGGAACATCAGGTGTCCATCTATGCGCAGAATTATTGGAAACAACCGGTGTCTCAGTCTTGGCATATGCTTCCTCAATTGCCTTGATCTCATCCTTTGTCATATCCACTGCACTAAACACAAAATCAACAGTATCCGCAACTGCTTCCACTTCATTTACATTGTGAACAATTATATTTTTTACTGCTTCCGGCATCGGAGTATCCATCTTCCATCTTCCACCGACAGCCTCCTCATATGTCTTGCCTGCACTTCTTGGGCTGGCTGCAATCGTTGTCACTTCAAACCATGGATGATTCTCCAATAATGCAATAAATCTTTGTCCTACCATACCGGTACCCCCAAGGATACCTACTTTTAACTTTTCACTCATCACTAACGCTCCTCTGTATAACAATTATCGTATAATCTACATTATAATACTCTAATCTATTTCATTTAGCAAGTTTTTTATAAAAATTTACCGCATCATCCATTACCAGTCATCCCTTTACTGCAATAAGAAATTCCACTCCGTTCTCCTTATTCTCTACCGAATAATACCCCCCATGTGCATCTATGATTTCACGGACGATAGCCAGACCTACGCCGCTGCCCTGTTTTTTCCCTCTTGTCCTTACCTTATCTGCTTTACTAAATGCCTCCCAGATAGAATTAAATTCTTCCTCTTTGATAAAGCTTCCAGTATTATATACCCTGAATTCATAGTAATCTCCATTCCTGATGCCTGTGATTTTGACCAGCATCTCCTCCGATTCTCCATGAATAACCGCATTCCTTAAGAGATTATAAATAGCACGCTCCAGCAACATATAGTCTGCAAACAATATATCTTCCTTCTCATATTCCTCTATATACCGGACATTCTTCTCTATAACCGCATTTTGGAAACGCTCCTTTAATGCCTCAAATAAACGGCTGACCGCAAAACGTTCCGGATGCAGTTCTTCCGTCTCCTGCCCTAATTTGGATAATTCCAGCATTTCCTTTACCAGCATATCCACCCTTGTACTCTCGTTAGATATAATCTCACAATAGGCCAGGGCTTTATCCGGATTTTTTAAAATAACTGCTTTTAACCGGTCTGCATACCCCATAATCACTGCAACCGGAGACTTAATCTCATGAGAAAGATTGCGCACAAGTCGTTTCCTGCTTTCAATATCATCCTGCAGCTGTTCCATATTAATCTCTAAATGGGTACACATCTTATTAATTGACTCGCCTAATTTTCCTAATTCGTCTTCCTTCTTAATGTCTATTTTCATATCAAATTCCAGATTAGAAACATGTTCTGCGACCGCCGTCATTTCCCGGATAGGAATCACCAGCTTCCGGCTGGCACAATAGACTATAATAAACCCGATAAAGATTAGTGCAATACCCGCAACAATCTCAAACATAATCGCTGAATGCGTTGCATTTTGCAAACTCCGGTAGGTACGTGACATGATAGCATACCGGTTATCAGCAATCTTTTTAATCACCTTCACATCGATTCTGCTTGTATTCTCCTTGCTTCTTGTTAATGTCGCCGCTTTTCCCTGCTCCAGTTTTCCAAAATTGGTATCAAATAACTCACTACTCACTGTTCCCAATGCATTTCTGCGATAATCGCTTACTTTAGTAGTACAAATGATCTTTTTGTCTTTATCCACTACAGTAACCTGTGTATTCCAGTCATCATTAAACTGCTCTATATATTCCATAAATTTTTCATCAGAATAGTCTTCCCTGTTCGCAATACTAACTACAAATTTCTCCATCTGTTTCTCACTTAAATACGTTGAAAATGGAATCAGAAAAAAATAGGTCAATATAACATTTAGCAGCATAAACAGGATAATCAATCCTACTCCTACAAAACAAAGCTTTTTTCCTAATGACTTTTTCATAATATCTCCTCAAACGAATAACCGATTCCTCGGATTGTTTTAATATAATTCCCTGCCTCACCAAGACTGGCCCTTAGCATTTTTACATGGGTATCTATGGTCCGGATATCCCCATCATAATCATATCCCCAGATTCTGTCCAAAATCTTCTCTCTTGAAAGTACGATACTTTTATTATTCACCAGAAATTCCAATAATTGAAACTCCTTATTATTTAATATCACTTCTTTTTCCCGAACATATACTTTATGCCCTGCCGGATCAATCTCTAAAATCCCCATCTGGATATTCTCAAAGTTTTGTGTTTTTGTCAGCTTTAACAGATTTTTTACACGTTCCACCAGTATTTCATAGTGAAAAGGCTTACTTACAAAGTCACTGGCACCATGTTTCAAACAGGATAATTCACTGGAAGAATCTCCTAAAGCAGTCAACATCAAAATCGGAACATCTGATCTCTCTCGTATTTCATCAAGCACTGCCAGTCCATCCAGCTTCGGCATCATAATATCCAGAATCACCAGTGCAATTTCTGAATGCTCCCAAAATATATCCAACGCCTCTTCACCATCTGCCGCCTCATACACCTGATAACCCTGCTCTTCAAAAACTTCTTTCACCAAATTTCTTAATAAATCATCATCATCTGCTACCAGAAGGCTAACCACCATAATCGTTCTTCTCCTTATTCCTAACTTTATGTTATCACAATCTATTAAATTTTATATCTCTTTTATGAAATACCAGTGTAAAAAATAGGCTGTCACACTAAAACTCTATCCCCCATTTTGCTGCACAAATCAACAAAGAACACCGTAATGTGTTACTTAACTTCTACATTATCTTTGTCAAATTTGCTTTACAAAAGAAAGGATATTTTAATGCAACAGCCTCTTTATGTCATATAACTGACTGGCTTTCCTTTGCTTTAAATCACTCTGACCTTCACGACACCGGTAACATCCGCCAGCTCATTTTTACTGTCTTCATCCACATCCGACTCCACATCCAAAATCGTATATGCCCACTCTCCCTTAGACTTACTTACCATATTCGCAATATTAATGGATTTCTTTGCAAATACACCTGTAAATCTGGTCAGCATATCTGGGATGTTCTTATGACAGATTGCCACTCTGGCAGCAGTTGTACATACACCTGCATCACATGCCGGATAGTTTACGGAATTTTTAATATTACCATTTTCCATAAAATCCACAATCTGCTTTACCGCCATAATTGCACAATTATCTTCGGATTCTTCTGTGGAAGCCCCTAAATGTGGCAGTGTAATGACATGATCAACTCCTGCAACAGTTGGATTTGGAAAATCCGTCACATATCTGGCAACCTTACCGGAAGCCAGCGCTTCTTTGATATCTTCTTCATTTACAAGGATATCCCTTGCAAAATTAAGGATACGGACACCATCCTTCATCATTGCAAAAGCATCTTTATTAAGCATTCCTTTAGTGCTGTCCAATGCCGGCACATGAATCGTAATATAATCACACTCTTTATAGATATCCTCTACGTTGGTAATGTGCTTAATATGGCGGGAAAGAGACCATGCAGCATCAACAGATACATACGGATCATAGCCATATACCTCCATACCCAGACGAAAAGCAATATTTGCCACCTTTGCACCGATAGCACCTAATCCGATGACACCCAGTTTTTTACCCTGAATTTCATTTCCGGCAAAATTCTTTTTCTGTTTTTCGACCTGCTTTGCAATATCAGTATCCGAAGCATTTTCCTTTACCCAGTTATATCCCCCTATTAAATCACGGGAAGCCAGCAAAAGACCTGCAACAACTATTTCTTTTACACCATTTGCATTGGCTCCAGGTGTATTAAATACAACAATACCTTTTTCAGCACACTGATCCAGCGGAATATTATTGACTCCGGCACCTGCTCTTGCTATGGCTGCCAGATTCTCTGTAAACTCCAGATCATGCATAGATGCTGAACGGACCAGAACTGCCTCTGCATTTTCCATGCTGTCTACTATCTCATAATTATCGGAAAACAAATCCAGACCACATGCTGCAATCGGATTTAAACAATTTACTTTTGTCATGACGACTCCTTTCATATCCCCTATTTATTTGGCATTGTCTGCCTCAAATTTCTTCATAAAAGCAACCAGCTTTTCTACTCCCTCAATTGGCATGGCATTATAAATGGATGCACGCATACCACCAACACTCCTGTGTCCCTTTAAGTTCACAAAACCTGCTGCTGCTGCTTCTTTTACAAACTTGGCATCCAGTTCTTCATCCCCTGTTACAAACGGCACGTTCATTAAAGAACGATCTTCTTTTACAACAGTTCCCTTAAATAATTGGGAGGAATCTAAAAAGTCATACAAAATTGCTGCTTTTTTCTCATTATGAATCTTCATTGCAGAAAGGCCACCCATTTCCTTTACCCATTTGAATACCTTGCCACAGATATAGATACCATATGCAGGAGGCGTATTATATAGAGAATCCGCATCAGCCTGCGTTTTATATTTTAACATGGTCGGTGTACCGGAAAGCACATCATCCGTAATTAAATCTTCCCGGATAATCACTACTACAACACCTGCCGGACCCACATTCTTTTGAACACCAAAGTATATCAGACCATAATCCTCTACATTAACCGGCTGTGACAGGATATCTGATGACATATCTGCAACTAAAATCTTTCCTTTGGTATTGGGAAGCTTTTTATATGCTGTTCCATAAATCGTGTTGTTATGGCAGATATATACATAATCTGCATCTTCATCAATATCCAGATCACTACAGTCGGGGATATAAGAAAAAGTTTTATCTGCGGAAGATGCAACTGCTTTTACCTTTCCGTACTGCTTTGCCTCTTCAAATGCCTTTTTTGCCCACTGTCCTGTGATAATATAATCTGCAACACCATTTTTCATCAGGTTCATCGGAATGGCTGCGAACTGCTGAGAAGCTCCCCCCTGTAAAAACAGCACCTTATAATTGTCGGGAATCTCTAATAAATCCCGCAAATCCTGTTCTGCACTCTGAATAATCTCCTCAAAAGCCTTTGAACGGTGGCTCATCTCCATAACGCTCATTCCCGTACCGTTGTAGTTAAGCATCTCTTCTGCGGCCTGCTTTAACACAACCTCCGGTAACACAGACGGTCCTGCTGAAAAATTGTAAACTCTTTCCATTTCATATCCTCCTAAATGTTTCTTAAAAATATACTATGTCTAAAAATGTGAAATGCTTCGCATTTTACATTTCAATAGTTTGTTCATTGGTCTTTCTATTATCTTTTCCTTGCCAATCAGAAATTTATTTCTCTAAATCCTCTTCCGAGAAGCAGGTAGAAATTGGCTGTCCGGCTGCTACCATAGGCCATACCTTATCATCTGCATCAATCTGGGCATCAATTACACAGGGTCTTCCGGAATCTAATGCTTTCTTAAATGCATCCTCAAATTCGGAAATGGTTGTTGCTTTAAATGCCAAAGCCCCCATACCTTCCGATACCTTAACAAAATCCACTGCATCATTTAAAATGGTATTAGAATAATGCTTGTTATAGAATAAAGTCTGCCACTGACGAACCATGCCCAGCACATGGTTATTGATCACCACCTGAATAATTGGAATATTATAACGGGTCGCTGTTGCAATCTCGTTCATATTCATACGGAAACAGCCATCCCCTGCAATATTTACGACAACTTTATCTCTTCTGCCCATTTTGGCACCAATGCATGCTCCCAGTCCATATCCCATGGTTCCCAGTCCTCCGGAAGTCAGCAGCTGCCTTGGTTCCTTATATCGGTACATCTGGGCTGCCCACATCTGATGCTGTCCAACATCCGTTGTAATAATGGCCTCACCTTTTGTCATCTCATAGATTTTTGAAATAACGGTAGGACCAGTCAATATATCAACCGGATATGTATTAGGGAACTTCTGCTCTAATGTAGCAATTTCCTCCAGCCATTCTTTATTATCCTTTTGTACAATCATCTTATTCAGTCGTTTTAATACTTCTTTTGCATCTCCTACAATACTTGCATCTACAACAATATTTTTGTTAATCTCTGCCGGATCCACATCAATCTGAACAATCTTGGCATCATTGGCAAATTTCTTGGCATTTCCAATGACACGATCTGAAAAACGTCCGCCTACAACAATCAGTAAATCGGAAGCCGTTACTCCAAAGTTAGATGTCTTTGTTCCGTGCATACCCACCATTCCGGTATAATGCGGATCATTCCCATCCATAACACCTTTGCCCATCAACGTATCACAAACCGGTGCATCCATAAGCTTTGCAAACTCCCTGAACTCTTGATGGGCATTGGAAGCAACCACGCCGCCGCCTACCATCAGAAATGGCTTTTGAGATTTTTTAATCAGCTTTGCAACCTCTTCCAAATCGGACTCATTAATCGTATCCGTACGTGGAGTAACCTCCTCAGGCTTTTTATATTCATAATCTGCAAGATTTGCCGTAACATCCTTTGTAACATCCACAAGTACCGGACCCGGTCTTCCTGTCTGTGCAATCTTAAATGCCCGACGGATTGTGTTTGCTAATTCGTGCACATTTTTCACAATAAAACTATGTTTCGTAACCGGCATAACAACACCTGCGATATCAACCTCCTGAAAGGAATCCTTTCCCAATAAGGAAACTCCTACATTAGCTGTAATTGCAACCATGGGAATGGAATCCATATAAGCTGTTGCAATACCCGTAACCAAATTAGTTGCTCCCGGACCGGAAGTTGCCATACATACACCTACCTTGCCGGTAGCTCTTGCATAACCATCTGCAGCATGGGAAGCCCCCTGTTCATGAGACGTTAATATATGGGTGATCTCATCCTGATGCTCATAAAGTGCATCATATACATTTAATATAGTTCCCCCCGGATAGCCAAATACAGTATCAACACCCTGTTCTTTTAAACATTCAATTATAATTTCCGAACCTGTTAACTGTTTCATCTTCTTATCTCCTTACCAAATGTAATCAGCCTATGGGAAATAATATCATTTCCCATAAACCTGTACATAATATTCATTTTGACATATCCATACAATCATAAATCTTTTATATGGGATTTGTAAAGTAAATATTATAACTTTCACAAAAAATCTATCAGAATAACCGTTTTTTTACAATTATTTTCCTTATTTTATCCTTATTTTACATATTAATCAAGTTCTAGAACTGCACCACGGTTTCCAGAAGTTACCATTTTTGCATATCTTGCAAGATAACCGGTAGTCACCTTCGGCTGTCTTGGTGTCCATGCCGCCTTTCTCTTTGCCATTTCTTCCTCAGAAATAGAAAGTTCCAGACTGTGGCTGTCAATATCAATCTTAATGATATCTCCTTCTTCTACAAATGCGATAGGACCACCTACTGCCGCTTCCGGCGAAACATGACCGATGGAAGCTCCACGGCTTGCTCCTGAAAAACGTCCATCCGTAATCAATGCTACGGAAGATCCCAGACCCATGCCTGCAATAGCAGAGGTGGGGTTCAACATCTCTCTCATACCTGGACCGCCCTTTGGTCCTTCATAACGGATTACCACTACATCTCCTGCAACGATCTTACCACCCTTGATGGCTGCAATTGCATCCTCTTCACAGTCGAACACTCTTGCCGGTCCCTCATGCTTCATCATTTCAGGAACCACTGCCGAACGCTTCACCACAGAACCGTCCGGTGCAAGATTTCCTTTTAATACTGCAAGACCTCCTGTTTCACTGTACGGGTTATCAAGGGGTCTGATTACCTCAGGATTCTTATTCACTGCTCCTTCCACAGCCTCACCAATGGTCTTTCCGGTTACCGTCATACAGTCCTCATTTAACAGACCTTTCTGCTTCAGCTGGTTCATTACCGCATAGACACCTCCGGCCTCATTTAAATCCTCCATATAGGTAGGTCCTGCCGGTGCCAGATGACAGAGATTTGGTGTCTTTGCACTGATCTCATTTGCCAGCGCAATATCAAAATCAAATCCAATCTCATGGGCAATTGCCGGAATATGAAGCATAGAATTCGTAGAACATCCAAGTGCCATATCCACTGTCAGCGCATTCATAATCGCATCTTTTGTAATAATATCCCTTGGCCGGATATTCTTACGGTACATCTCCATAACAGCCATTCCGGCATATTTTGCTAGTTTCAGTCTTTCCGAATATACGGCAGGAATGGTTCCGTTTCCTGGAAGTCCCATACCCAGTGCTTCTGTTAAACAGTTCATGGAATTTGCCGTATAC
>JAAGKN010000503.1_pt1 | contig 56133 bp, 57 predicted proteins | sample 6206371 | NCBI WGS metagenome assembly JAAGKN01 (sample SAMN11533720, study PRJNA540317) | gut metagenome | isolation source: fecal pellets from male and female animal of same cohort | host: Peromyscus leucopus | place: USA:CA | collected 2017
AGCTTACTCGTGAGATGTGTTTGGAGCTTATCGAGTACATAACCGTGGACGAGTATGCCGCTGACAGACCGAGGGATATTCACATTTACTACAAATTATTGGATAAACCATTACCCGACAAGCGCAGGCTTGATGTTAAGAAAACCGAAGAAACCGCTTGATTAGGCGGTTTGAGAAGAATTTGAAACTGTGTGTCCTTTTGAGATGAGGAATACTTTATCTGTCTATTTGCACACGTTCCAGACAGCACAGGCTACTGCAATGGAGGCAGTAGCAGAGGCACTTCCGCTAACTTGTTCCAATGACGGGAAAAGTGCGTAGTACCACAAGTTACATAAATTTACAGAAAGAAAATTTATTTTTTAATGGTCATTAGAAAATTCTTGAAATAAAGACCATTCAATGACCAAATGCGGCTGAAAATAAAAAATCATCTCCGCAAACGCCCATTTTACAGGACTTGCGGAGATGATAATGGTGCCGCTGACCGGACTTGAACCGGTACGGATGTTACTCCGAGGGATTTTAAGTCCCTTGTGTCTGCCTATTCCACCACAGCGGCTAAAAATTTACTAAATTATTTTAACACATTTTTTTCTTATTGTCAAGTATTTAGCAAAACTCATCTGCAATTTTTTTATTTTCAGCATTTTTTACAAAAATGTTAAATTTAAACAAAGCTATTGACATAATGAAAAATATGTGATATAATTTAATCATCAAAACATACTAATTACATAGGATTAATATGCTAATTTGTTTTTAAGGAGAAATTGCTATGAATACAGTAAAAAAAATTACCGACCTTATAGGTCATACCCCGCTTATGGAACTGGAAAACACCGAAAAAGCCAACGGTCTTGAGGCAACTATCCTTGCCAAGCTGGAGTACTTCAATCCCGCAGGCTCGGTCAAAGACAGAATTGCCAAGGCTATGATAGACGACGCTGAAGCAAAGAGTTTACTGAAGCAGGGCAGCGTTATTATTGAGCCTACCAGCGGAAACACGGGAATCGGTCTTGCATCAGTAGCGGCTTCAAGAGGATACCGTCTTATAATTGCAATGCCGGAGACCATGAGCGTTGAACGCCGCAACCTTATGAAAGCATACGGCGCGGAGCTTGTCCTCACCGACGGCTCAAAAGGCATGACCGGCGCTATCGAAAAGGCTGAGGAACTTGCCAAGGAGATACCGAACAGCTTTATCCCGTCACAGTTTTCAAATCCTGCAAATCCCGAGGCACACGTGAAAACAACAGGTGTTGAGATCTGGAACGATACAAACGGAAAAGTAGATATTTTTGTTGCCGGAGTCGGAACAGGCGGAACTATAAGCGGTGTTGGAGCATATCTTAAATCGCAGAACCCTGATGTGAAAATCGTTGCAGTAGAGCCGAAAAGCTCTCCGGTACTTTCAGAGGGCGTTGCAGGTTCTCACAAAATTCAGGGAATAGGAGCGGGATTTGTGCCGGAGACGCTTGATACAACAATTTATGACGAAATAATTGTTGTTGAAAATGAGGACGCATTCGCAGCAGGCAGGGCGATTGCCAGAACAGAGGGAGTACTTGTGGGCATATCGTCGGGAGCCGCAGTATGGGCTGCGATCCGGCTTGCAAAGCGTCCCGAGAACAAAGGAAAGACTATTGTCGCTTTGCTTCCGGATACAGGCGAGCGTTATCTTTCAACACCTATGTTTGCAAATTGAATATATTCACTTGCATCTTAAATATATAAAAACGCCGCAGTATGCTGTAATTTTCATACTGCGGCGTTTTGGCGCAAAAAAGCTTGATGCCCCCACATCGGAACATCAAGCTTTGATAATACGGTCTCAATACGTTTATATCTTGTTGTAAAGATAACTGAACGCTGAGTCAAAGATATTATTATTGTTATTAATAAGACTGCCTTTAGCTGTGTAAGTGAACTGCGCTCTTACTCCTGCGGCATTGCTTATGTAGGACGACTTGTCCGCGACCTTGCTTGCATAGGAATAGCTTCCGTTGAAAAGAGCCTTTAAGTCGCTTTCCGAAGCTCTGGAAAGCTTATCCTCGTCAACTGTAAGGCGGTTGTCGCTTCCTAAAGTAATTCCTATTCTTGAAAGTGTACCGGAATATGCCTTTGAGATGTTTACGAGAGAAACTCCTCTTGTAAGCGCGTTTGCACTGTCGGACTTTTTCAGACCATCAATGGTTTTATTATAGCTGTCCGCAAAATCTTTTACCATACTCTTTGCGGAATCCGAAATTCCCGTTACGCTCATGCCAAGCTTTGAAGCGTAGGAATAATCGCCGCTGAGAAGGAATCTTGCGTCCCTGTCCGAGGCTCTTTTGAGAACGTCCTCATTAATGGAAAGCTTATTGTCCTCGCCGACTGTAATGCCAAGCTTTTCAAGCTGTCCGCTGTATTTTTTTGTAGTATTGATAAGCGTAGACTGTCTGCCAAGGTCGGATTTATCCGTAGCGTCAGCAAGGCTTTCGATCTCGCTGTTGTACTCCTCAACAAAGCTTTTAACAGCGTCTGTTTTGTTAGTCCATGTGTTGAAGCTGTTTGAAGCAAGAGCCGAGGCATATTTGTTAAGATCCTTAGCGCTGCTTGAAAGCTTAGCCTCGCTTTCCGCGCTGCCAACCTCGCTGCTGTCGCCGTCGGCAGAAAATGCCTTTTTGAACTCCTCCATCATGCTCTTCTTATAACCGGGAGAGCGCACAACGGCAGCCTTTCTTGCAAGCTCCATAAGATCAGCAGTGCTGTTTGACTTTGAGCTCTTATTAAAGGACGACAATGAATTACCGGACATAAGCGGACTGTAAAGTGAATTTGAGGTGTACGCATTTATTCCGTACAAAGACATAATATCCCATCCTTTCATATGTTTTGTCATGGTTTGTCATGACTTGTTTTACATTATATATACACTTTAGTGCATCCGAAATTATATTGTATCGCTTTCGCTGTACTTTGCCGCTGAACGAGCAGTGGCAAGCATGAGCTTAATACGGTTTTCCTGATTGACCTTTGTTGCACCGGGGTCGTAGTCGATCGATACAATGTTTGCCTGCGGATAAACTCTGCGTATCTTTCTTATCATGCCCTTGCCCACAACGTGGTTCGGCAGACAGCCGAAAGGCTGTGCACAGACGATATTGCTGACTCCGCTTCTTATAAGCTCCACCATTTCTGCGGTAAGGAGCCAGCCCTCGCCCATTTTATTGGCGGGAGAAACAAACGGTTCCACCATTTTCTTTGTCTCCTCGAATGGTGTTACTCCTGTAAAGCGTGAATCGCTTATTGCCTTTATAATTTTATTCTGCATCATCTTAAAAAATCCCTTTACACCGCTTGAAGCAATGAATTTAAGGTATTTTATATGGTACAGATGAGTTTCCACCACATGGTGGTCGCCCATAAATATCAGAAAATCTATAAGTCCGGGGCAGCGAACCTCACATCCCTCGCTTTCGAGAAATTTTTGCAGCTCGTTGTTGCCCAGCGGAGAGTATTTTATAAATATTTCTCCCACAATACCCACCTTGGTTTTGTTTGGGTCGGGAGTATACGGTATCTTTTCAAAATCCGAAACGATTTCCCTCGAAAGTCTGCCGAAAGCCGTAAAGCTGAACTTTATATCAACAAGCTTGTTTATCCACTTTTCGATAAGCCTGTCACAGTCGCCCTTGTTGTTCTCATAGGGACGAACCTGATTTGCGATAAGCATTATCAAATCCGCATAGCAAATGCCTGTGATAAATTGCGCCAACATGGCTGCCGAAAGCTTAAAGCCCGGATTTTTCTCAAGCCCTGCCAAATTAAGGGAAATAACAGGAATCTGCTCCATGCCGCTTCGTTTAAGAGCCTTTCGAATAAGATGTATATAATTGGAAGCTCTGCATCCGCCGCCCGTCTGTATCATCATCAGTGCGGTCTTGTTCATGTCGTATCTTCCCGACTTCAGCGCCTCCATAAACTGCCCTATTACCAAAAGTGCAGGATAGCAGGTATCGTTGTGGACGTTTTCCAGACCCTCGTCAATAACCTTTCTTCCCGTGGTTTTGAGGAGCTCCACCTTGTAGCCGTGATTATTAAATATCCGCTCCAGAATGGCGAAATGAATTGGCAGCATCTGCGGAATGAGGATAGTATATTCTCTTCGCATTTCCTCTGTAAAAAGCAGCCGCCCCTGTTTGTTATATATCAGTTCAGCCATAAAAAAGCAATACTCCTTAACAATTACATTAAAATTCTTTTATCGAATTCTAATTCTACAAATATAGTATAACATACTTTTTCAGAAATTTCAAGTGTTTTTGCAAATTTTTACTTCAAAAAGCTTTCCGACAAAACAACTTTGATGACAAAAAGGAAAAAAGCGGGATAATGTTTATCAGCCGTGTTAATAGGGCTTATCAATAAAATAAAAACGGACGTTGAGCAAACATCCGTTTTTTGTTAATAAAAAATATTTTAAGAGAGATTAAGGGGACTTTGTTATCTTGATGTTATTTATATTATACACTATAAAAATTGATTTTGCAATTAATTAATTTCATTTAATTTCATACAAAAATTATACATTTCATTCCAAAGATTACAAAACGGTTACAAAATCTCTCTTAATTATGGCAATTTTTAAGCAAAGTATATGCAAAAATTGCAAAAATTTTAAAATCCCAATTCTTCGTTTACAAGGATTACCTTTATTCTGTCCTTGATACGCTGCTGCGCGGTCACAACATATGAACAGCATATCCTGCTTTCGCTTTTGCAGCCGTCGGTCATACAGCTCCCTCCGGAAGCAAGCGCCATACATTCGCCCTTGCTCTTACAGTAGGTCTCGCAGCCAAGTCTTTCCGTATTCATCGGCGCGGCAAGACGCTTTACTCTTACTATCGCGTCGTCAAGGTTCTTCACTATCTTGTTTCTGCCTGCTATAACGATCACAGACCGCGGTCCGAAGCATATTGCCGCAACGCGGTTGCTGTTGCCGTCAACGTTGTAAAGCTCGCCGTTTTCGGTTATGGCGTTGGAGCTTGTAACGTAAACGTCCGCCGAAAAAGCGTCTCTGTAGATCTTTTCCGTTTCCTCGGGAGTTTTGGCAGCCGCGCTGTCCAAAAAATTATACCCTCCGCTTCGCAGAAGCTCCATGACTCCGACTTCGGCAGCGGTCACTGTCCCGCCGCTGGCAACGGTGTCGCCCTCATTCAGAAGCCCCTTTACGGTTTCGAGAGCCTCTTCCTTTGTTTCGGCAATAAAAGCTTTCATGTTATTCAATTCAAGGTTAGCCGCCGTACGCTTGAGCATACTTAGGTAAACCGAGTTCCTATATTCTGACATAATGTTATCTCCCTTTTTCTCTCTAAATTTATTCATCATTATATCATATATTATCTAATAAATAAAGAGCTTTTTACTTATTTTGTACACTTAGCTAAATGTCAGATTAATTTTTTGTTAATAAAAGATATTGCATATTTGTATTGACCGTGCTACACACCAAATGCCTATTGAAATTATAGGCATTTTGAGCATACTTTTCACAAAAAACGCTCCAAATCATAATATAGAATACAACGACACAATTATAGCTGCCCTGCAAAAGCATTAGCATTTTCATGGATAGCTGCAGTGTATTGTACAAATTCTGATATGGAGCTGATAAGATGAACTGTTTGACCTGCTTTCTCGGCGGAGCCTCTCCGAGCGGCTTCCGCACGCATTTCGGCGAATATATTGCCGACCCCGCCTTTCATACCTACATAATCAAGGGCGGTCCGGGAACAGGAAAATCCTCGCTGATGAAAAGGCTTGCTGAGGCTTTTCCCGATGAAAAAAAAGAAATTTACCACTGTTCCAGCGACCCCGACTCTCTGGACGCTGTTATTTTTCGGGAGCATAAAATCATTTTTGTTGACGGTACCGCCCCACACTGCTTCGACCCCGAATACCCCGGAGCTGTTCAGCAGATACTTGATCTTGGCGCATACTGGGACGGGAGCAGTCTTCGCAAGGCAAAGGAGGGAATTATTTCCGCAACAGCCGATTATTTGCAGTACCATGCCCGCTGCCGCAGATATATCACAGCCCTTGCCGCCGTATCGGGTGACACCGCACAGATAGGAGAGACTGCTCTTGACAGCGATAAGCTGGAGGGCTTTATTGCAAGATTTTCCAAAAAAACACTTCCCAAAAAGCAAGCTGACAGTGAGGGCAGGCTAAGCTTCAGGCAGCTTTCCGCACTTACTCCGAAGGGCTATATGACAAATGTCCCGGAGGGCTATACCGCTTATCTTCTCAATGACAGATTTTATGCGGGTTCGGAAAAATTCCTGCGGGAATTTACAGAAACCGCCCTGAAAAAGGGCTACGACGTAAGCGTAAGCGTTTGCACTCTCCACAGCGAGGACGCTTTCGAGCATATCCTCGTTCCTGAGCTTAAAATTGCGGTATTCTCCGCAAACCCGATCAACAGCCTTGTTATTTCGGCAAAACAGCCCATAAATTTCAAGCGGTTTTATGATAAAAACGTTATTGCGGCGAAAAAGTCCAGGATAAAATTCAATGAGTCCGCCGCAAAAAATCTTATGACCGAAGCCGTTTCCTCGCTTGTGAACGCCAAAGCGGAGCATGACAAGCTTGAAGCGTACTACATCGACGCTGTGGATTTTGACAGCATAAACAGGCTGTGCTACAGTCTCATATCGAAGATCAGCGGGGAAAGCGCGGAATAACCCGCGTCAAAACGGGTATTATAAAAAACAAATAAAATCAAAGGATTGATAAAAATGGATCTGATAAAAATATCTGTAACGTCTGTCGTAAGTCTTGCGGTGCTTTTTGTTCTGACAAAGCTTATGGGCAACAAGCAGGTCTCGCAGCTTAGTATGTTCGATTATATCATAGGTATTTCAATAGGCTCGATAGCCGCAGAGCTTGCAACGGAGCTTGATAATCCGGAGTATTGCCTGCTTGCAATGGTGATATACGCCGTTATAGCGTACCTTGTTTCGGTCGTCACGGGAAAGTCAGTAAACGCCCGAAAAATAATTATCGGCAGACCCCTTGTGCTTTTTGACAACGGCAAGCTTTACCGAAAAAATTTCCGCAAGGCGCGTCTTGACCTAAGCGATTTTCTCACTCACTGCCGCAATTTGGGGTACTTTGACCTTTCAGACGTTCAGACTGCTGTTTTTGAGTATAACGGCGCTGTGAGCATACTTCCTGCCGAAACCGCAAGACCTCTCACGCCGTCTGATATGAACCTTTCTCCCGTTCAGCAGAAGCTTATCGTAAACGTTATTCTGGACGGTCATGTCAGCGAAGCAAATCTGAAAATGACGGGCAACAACAACGTTTGGCTTGAAAAACAGCTTCACTCCCAAGGGTATCATTCCGAAAAAGAAATTTTTCTCGGCACCGTAAACACCGTTGACAACACACTTTCTCTGTACCCGATAAAAGCTGAAGAAAAGTCCCAAGATCCTTTTGAATAAATGAACCCCATACTGTTTTGTATGGGGTTTGATTTATAGCGGTACATAAAAATATCTTGACAAAATTCGTAGGGGACGGGTTTCCCGTCCCGTGGTTCAGTATATTTTTGTATCGCGGGCGGGAAGACCCCGCCCCTACAGTATGGTTATTTTTATGAATTGCTATAATACCAACCGTACACGAAAAAAAGACCGCCCCCTATGCAGACTCGGGGACGGATAAAAGAGTCTGTACCGACAAAGCCGTGGAACAAAACTCCGCAAACCATACAGAAAAGAAACTTTTCAAGTGTCGGGCGAAGAAAGTGTGCGCCGACCGAAATGTGAAAAATTACCTGCTGTATTGGAAGCTTTTACTATTATATCATAAAATGTCGACTTTGTCAATACAAGTTTATCAATATTCGTGCAAAATGACAGCTTATACCAAGCTGTTCGCAACAAACTTAACAAAATCATCTTCGGGGACAGGCTTTGAAAAGTAATATCCCTGTATATAATCGCACTCCAGCTCCGCAAATTTTTCCACGAGCTGCTTTGTTTCAACGCCCTCCACAACAATATGCATATCCATTGATTTCAGCATTTTTACCGTGTTCCGCAGGACTATCCACATTCTGGGATTATCGTCCGAAGCTACGAAGCTTTTATCAAGCTTGACTATTTTAAGCGGCAGAGACGCCACTCTGTTGATATTTGAATAGCCCGTGCCGTAATCGTCAAGAGAGAATGTGAAGCCCTCACTGTAGAGCCTTTCAATATTTTCCGTCATAATATTCTGGGCGTAATCAGCCGCAGTTTCGGTTATTTCAAGGTTTATCTTATCGGGAGAGACTCCGTATTTTTCCATAATATTCAAAATCTTGTCCGCAAGGTCGGGGGACATACACTGCGCCACCGACAGGTTCACCTCAATATATTCAAGTCCAAGCTTTTCAAATTCCTCGCTTGCTATGAAGCGGCAGACCTCCTCCATTACGAAGTCGCCTATTTTGTGTATCGCGCCGCTTCTTTCCGCCGCAACTATAAACAGATCCGGGGAGATAAAGCCGTATTTGTCGTCCTTTAACCGCAGCAAAGCCTCCGCGGAGACAAACTTCTTTTCCGCGGTGGAATATATTGGCTGATAATAGACCATAAAGCTTCTGTCAGCAATAGCCTTGTCTATTATCTCGTCAAGCTCGTTGCCAAGCCCGAAAGGGCTTTTTTGGGCGATCTCCGAAGCGCGCAGCACCTGTCCCGTATAGGGAGTACGGTTGTGGATATCGTTGCCGAACAGCATAAGGGTCTTAAAGTCGGGAACGTCCTCGGGACACCTTGTTATGCAGACATACGCGATTAGGTTAAGCTCCATTCCGTTAAAGCTTACTCCCTTTTTCAGCACAAAATTTATCTTCTCCGAAATGAGATAAATAAGCTCCGCCTGGTCGGTGCTGAGAACTACTCTGAACCGTCCTCTGTCAAGATAGTATATCTCACCGTAGGCTTTCAAGTCCTTATTTATAGCGGTGATGATGTCCGCTATCGTTTTGAGCAGGCTGTTAATCCCATCGTAGTTCAGCATACTGTTCAGCGCATTGAAGTTGGAAATATTTATAATAATTGAAGTAACGTGCTTGTCATTGGCAAAATTCTTTTTCATGTCCGCCGCATAAGCCTCGTATTTCAGAAGCCCGGTAACGGAATCCACCCTGTCCTCCGGCTTCTGGACCATGACCGTGATGTACAGAAGGCTTATCGCCGCACCCAGCATTTCAAGCAGGAGCGCAGGATTGAACCATTGAATTATTACCGTCACCGCCGCCAAAAGGAACATCATAAGAAGCGCGTAAAACCGCTCGCCGCTGAAAAGCTTTTTAAATTTTATGAGCCATACCGCGCCGCTTATCATAAAGAAAAACGCGTACAGATAAAACAGCGGGAACAGCGCTCCTCTGGTATAAATACCCTTTTCGTCAAAATAAAACATTATGTCCGTGAACGGATTTACCGCCAAAAGCAATATAAGCAGAGCATACGCGCCCGCCGCAATGCCGATCATCAGACGTTTGCGCTTGAATCTGTGCCATGTGTCCGTGATACATATAATATATGCAAGATAAACAGCAGAGGTAAAATTATGCAGGAAAAGATATCCCGAATGTGAAATATATCTCGAAGCCATGCTGTAGACGCACGGGTCAGCCGATCTGTCCATCAGAACAGCCCATATATCAAACAAAGCCGTAAGAAAATTTATGCCGATGACGATCAGAAATATCTGATTGACCATACCGTTCGTCATCTTCCTCGAAACAACGGAAAAGATAAGCACAGACATGATTATCGCCGCGCATATATCAAAATACACAGCCTCCATTTATAAACCTCCTTTCGGTTCGCTCTCAAGCTTATTTGCTGATGTTGGCAAGGATAAATTCCACAAAATCTTCCTCCGGTATGGGTTTTGAAAAATAGTATCCCTGTATGTAATCGCACTTAAGCTCGGAAAATTTCTCCACAAGCTGTTCTGTTTCAATACCCTCCACAACAATGTGCATATTCATATCCTTTATCATTTTAATGGTATTTTGCAGGACTATCCACATTCTTGGGTTATCCTCCGAATCAACAAAGCTTTTATCCAGCTTGACTATTTTAAGCGGCAGCGAAGCAACCCTGTTGATGTTTGAATATCCCGTGCCGTAATCGTCAAGAGAAAAGCTAAGTCCAGCGCTGTAAAGCCGTTCGATATTTTCCGACATGGTGTTCTGGGCATAACTCATTGCAGTCTCGGTTATTTCAAGGTTTATCGAGTCGGGAGAAACCTTGTGTCTTCTCATAACGTGCAGAATCTTATCCGCAAGATCGGGGGACATACACTGCGCCACCGACAGGTTCACCTCAATATATTCAAGCCCCAGCTTTTTATAATCGTCGCTTGCAATAAAGCGGCAGACTTCGTCAATGACATAATCGCCTATTTTGTGTATCGCGCCGCTTCTTTCCGCTGCGACAATAAACAGATCGGGGGAAATAAAGCCGTATTTATCGTCCTTAAGCCTTAAAAGAGCCTCAGCCGAGACAAATCTTTTTTCGGCAACGGAGTAGATCGGCTGATAATATACCTTGAAGTTTTTGTTTGCGATAGCCTTGTCAATTATCTCGTCAAGGACGTTTCCAAGCTCAAAGCCCTGTTTGCCCACAAGCTCTGAAGCTTTTAAGACCTGTCCCGTATACGGCAGGCGTTCGTGAAGGTCAATACCGAATCTCAGCAAAGTTTGCAGATCGGCAATATCCTCCGGACACCTTGTTATGCACACATATGCAAGCATATTAAGACCCAGCCCGCTTACCGTAACGCTTTTTTTAAGCTCCTCGTTTATTCTTTCAGCGGCGGTCTCAGCCATTTTCATCTTATCTCCGCAGACTACAAAACGGAATCTTCCCTTTTGGATATGATAAAGCTGCGCCTGCGTTTTCAGCTCTCCGTCGATCTCCGTCAGCCTTTCGGCGGTAAGCTTCAAAAGCTCGTTTGCACCGTCATAGCCCAATATCTGGTGCAGCTCAACAAAGTTTGCAATATTTATAATAATAGTAGTAAATGGTTTTTGGTTGCTGAAATCCTGCCGAACGTCCGTTGCATAGGCGTTGAAGTTTTTCAGCATGGTAACGCTCTCCTGTATCTCCTCCGGACGCTGTACCGTTGTCAAGACCAAAAACAAGGCAACGGCATTGGCAAACATCTCCACCAAAAGATTTGGGAAAAACCATTGGATCACCACAGCTATAAATTCCAGCGGCAGCATTGATATCAGCGCAACAAACTTCTGAGCCGAAAAAAGCTTTTTGTATTTGAATATGTAAACCGTACAGACGATCATATTCACAAAAGCGAGAACGTACAGTATGAGCATCCATTCGCCTCTGTGATAGATGTGGCTTTGGTCAAAATAAAAAATTTTACCGTTAAAAAAATTTACCAGCAGCGAAAGCAAAATAACAAGAGACGGTATAGTCATAGCCGCTATCATTGGCTTGTTGTTTCTAAGCTTATGCCAGGTATTGGTAAGAGCAATTGTAAAAAGCATATATGCAGGTATAGTAAGGTTATGCAGAAGAAGATATGCCGTATTAAAGAGATAAAGCAAAAACAAATTAGGGCACTTACCCGCCTCTGCTGCAATGTTCATTGAAATTGAGAACATATCGCACAGTGTCGTTATCAGCGTGATAACGAGCAGAAACAGGAAGCACCTGCCCGCCGCACCCGATTTCATTTTTCTGTCCGCAACGGAGATTATCAGAAAAATAAGCACAAGAGCAGCGCATATATGAAAATAAAGCGCGGACATTGGGTTCACCTCGATATAATAGTGCAGGAAAATCCGGCAGCCGAATAACGGATAGCCGTAACATATATTAGTATAGCACACTGTCAGAAAAAAGTAAAGCTTTTTTGCACATTTTTTCAAAATTCATTCATAAATATCATTTTGTACAATAAAATTTGACACGATCGCTCAAAAAGTAAAATAGATATAGCAATGAAATAAAACTGCGCCGGCACTTGACAAGCGAGGTCTTATAAAGAAATAAACGGTAAAAGTGAGGAATAACAAAGCAAGGAAATTAATGGCATAAGAATATGAATAAATCAATAATTCCAAAGAAGGGGCTGGATGTTACTCAGTTGATGAGAGTACGGTGTACAACTAATATTGAGCGCTGCGTGTCCGAGCCGAGGATCATAGCGGCTGTGAGGCTCTGTAAAGCGTTGGAGGCAGACAAAGATGAGATTGCCGAAGTTTTTCGGGATATTGATGTACATATTTTAATGTAAGTCATTTTGTCAATAAAAATATACTTATCAGCAGGTTTTTATTGCTTGCTGCACAAATACAAATATCTTATTTTGTGGATATAAATTTTAAACAGGAAGTGTAATTCCTGTTAATAACGCGATTTATGCCTTAAAATGTAATAAGAGGTAAATTTATGTATTATTGTGTAGAATTTGGTAAGTTGCTCCGTATGCACAGAGAAAAGAAAAAGTATAAACTGAAGTGCTTGCGGAAATGTGCAATATCAGCGACAGGTGCATTAGCAATATTGAACGAGATGTATTCGAGCCGAAGCTTGGGATGCTTATTAAGCTATGCAAGCAATGTGATATTGATATGAGGCTGCTTACCGAGCTAAATATTGATGAGGAGGTACATACAGATGATTTACAACTACAAATGCACTGAACAGAAGATCAGCAGCGAGGTCAACGACGAATATTCCGCATACGGCATAGTATTAGAGGATAATGTCATTTTAAATGATGTGACCTGTGACAAAGTTTTTGCTGACGAAATTGTCGGAAAACTCAATGAGTTTCAGGCTTCGCCTATTCATGTCCCGGAGATCGTTGAAAATCTGATTATTCAAAAATACAGTTAAAAGCAAATTATCACCGTCCATTTTCATACGAAAATGGACGGTGATAATCTTTTATGTTATAACAATAGTGTAAGATGATTTAACAAAAATACTTACATATCTTAAATGAATTAGCGTATATTACGTCAAATAAAAAATTCCACACGCAAATGTTAATAATCGGCAATTTGGAGCGGTCTTTTGGCGTTTTGTTTGTAACTTTTTTATTTTACGCGGCAAGCTATAATTTTACAATTATGAATACAAAAAGTCTATATACAATAGGTTACACGGTGAAAGGCAGCCCATTTCATTTGGACTGCCTTTAAAATTTTATTGGTTGTCAGTTGATAACTTTTTGTACTCACTATATTGACAACCAGTTGCCACACTATCAACTCGCAATCCCAATAATGCGTCATTGCACACTCATACTATTTTTAACCAAATAATACTGGTATCAAGGCGGTGTCAATTAGCACTTGCAATTAAAATAAACGGCTTACCTAAGCCATTTGTCAAGGTCGGGTAATTACTCCCACTCGCTCCCGCAAACTTGTTTTCACATATTTAATGTCTTTAAACGCCCTATTTTAGGGGCTTTATTATTCATATTATTTATATTCTTTTCGCTGAGAATCGTTTGAGCATCAAGTGAACATCAAGCAGCATTAAACGCCGCTTCGCATATGTATTTGATTTATACCTTTATTGGGGTAAAGCTTATACCCTCACGAGTCATAGCAGCTTCAAGGTATCCCGTGTAATCTCCTATGCTCGCAACAAAGCTATAAAGAACGGAATGAATAAGAAACAACTCATCCGAAACTATCTGCTTATCAATCATATCAGAATATTCAAAAAAACATCGTGTATAAAAGTTTGCTATTTTATGCAGGCTGACAAGACTGAGTGCGTTTTTCTTTTTTAGTCTTTGCTGTATAAGCAGTATGACCGAGCCGTGTGCATTTGAAAGCGGCGTGTTTATTTTATACCGTTTGCCGTTGCTGTCCTTATTTTTTGATGTAAATGTCCAACGTCCTATTTTACCGTTTGCTTGTCTCTTGAGTTTCGCAGCGCAAGTGTCAAGAACACTGTACATCTCATCAAGTTTCGCAGTATGCCCTGGAAATTCTCTTATTGAGCTTCGCAGAAGTTTGACAATGTGATAAGCATTGCTGGCGGATTCGCTGCTATCAGCAGGACAATTATCCGCCACATAAATCACTGCTTCGTAAACTTCTTCGATTTCTTTTAATTTCATCATTTAAACACCCTTTCTGTTATAATTTTCATACTTTACTTATGAAACATTCTTATACCATATTATAACAGTTTTTGAAACCATTCACATTTTGGCATAATTTTATTAAAGAGGTGTGGTATCAGAATAGATTATGTTTTATCTGAAGTAGCTACCGCCATGTACAAAAAATATAAAGAAACCGTCTGTTTCCCGAAAAGAAGCAGACGGCTTGATATATTATTTCCCAATGATTGCCTGTATTTGCTCATCAGTCATACCCGATTGCCGCATTTTTTCGATAATCTCAGTACGACCTTCCTCGCGTCCTTCACTTTTACCCTCCTGTTTGGCATTATACAGAGCGGACGCTTCATCATGCAGGGCTTTTTCCCTCATTCTTGCAGCCTCTCTTATTCTTGTATCTTCGCTCATATCGTAAATGACACGAACCGCTTTCTGCATTATTGGAATATTTGTCTGACTAATCATCTCAAAATCCTCCTCACTATCAGCGTTTATGAATTGCAGCCACAGCTCGCGGCTGTTTTGAGGGTTTGGTTTCTTAGCTATTTTTTTAACTCAAAGAAGTGAATGTTTAATTTATCGGAGAAAATTTCTCCTGTTTCCTTTACTACGGCATTTACTTCACTATGATAATCTTCATTGTCAAACATATTAAAATTTATTATGTTAATACTTATAGTCTGTTTTAATATGCCATAATTCTCACCGCTTTTAAGCTCCGAGGTATAAAGCTTAGCCCAGTAGAAAAGGACTCGGTCACGGTAATCGGGTTCGTTCTTAACTTGTATTTCAACATTTACAAGACGGTCTTTGACCTTCATATTAAGGTCAAGACGACTGAACTTTCCAGATATGCTCTCAGGCGGTATTTCTGGATTTGTTATATTAATTTCCGATATGCTTTCGTCTGGTATATTCAGCAAACTTGCCACAAAAGAGTGGAGCATATCTTCGTTTTCGATAAAAAATTTTTTGAAAATCACATCAAGCTTTGCGGATACTACATCTCTTGCCAAAATATCATCTCCTGTCTGAAATTGTTCTACATATATATTATATCATATTTTTTTTATTTTGCAAGGGGTTAATGTAAAATATGCTGGCATCCGATTTAAATGCTTTTTATTCATATAGTTTATATTATTTTTGTCAGGGGCGGTTAAAGCAGCAAGATTGTTATCAAATCGCATTATCTTCTGCAAAAGACTTGCGTGCAAAAAGCCTTTTGATTATGTTATGGACATATTTTATGGCGGTGAGAAGAAGGAAAAAAGCGTTAAATCGCCCTATATCAACGCTTATTGCGCGATTGTCGATTTGATTGGGCAAAAAATAACGGAGTACAAAACTGAGGATTTTCCGAAGCTGTATAAAATAGCCGTCTTTTTTATGGAATGTGTTGATGACTATCAGCCGAAAGAAGCTGACATTGCAAGTCAGAACGATATGAACGTTGTAATTTTTTCTATTGCGTGCGGTATGGATGAATGTTTTAAAACGGGAAAGATTAATTGATATGAGACGGATTCCAAGCGAAAAGTTTGGAATCCGTTTTAATTTTGCTAAAATGAGTATAAAGAACGCATTAATACATCAAATGCGCATAACGTGTGTTTTAATACGGCAAAATTATGCCGCTTAAAATTAAATGCTGTATTAATTACACATTGATCGCAGCATTAATACAGCATTTAATTGCGAAGCCGCATATATGGATTTTAAGCAGCAAATCACGAAGTTTGCGAAGCCGAAAATATCTCTTATCTTTTGGCGAAGCGGGTGTTTCGCAAGGCAGTCAGACAGAAAAAGGTAGTTTACGAAGCGTTTATGGCTAAGCATTACGAGTAAAAAGATGTGATTTTTTCAGGATTTTTGCGAGGCGGAAAAAGCACATAAAAATCCCCTGCAAACTCCTTTATTATAAAGCTTGCAGGGCTTTATGTTTTGCGTGGAGGAATAGTTTCGAGAGCATAAAGATCGATGTTCTCTCATTAGGGTCTGATTTTCAAACGGCATATGTCATATAGAGTAAAACGAACTTCATACGACATACTTTTCGCCGTTTCATTAGGGTATACTCAAGCGACATATATTTCAAGAACTTCGCCTGTCTCTTTGGAGAAAATCCGTGTTGAAAAATCTTGACTGTCAGTTTTCATTTGCGCATCACCGTCCGCTAAGCCGTCAAAAAATTTGAGTAATATTTTATCTCTAAGTTTTGCAACTTTTGACATCTCGCCTTTTGCTGACAAGAATGGATTTATTATGTATTCACCGTTCAATCCTGAGAGTTTATGTAAAAAATGATATTTGCACAAATTGGATATTGTTCGGCATAGAGTGCTTTTCCCGATTTTCAAATCGTCAGCTATCTTCTTGATGTCTTTTCCGTTGAGCGAAATCCTGTTGCACATTTCGGGAGTGCTCGGAGTATTTACGTAGCTTGCTTTGTTTGCTAAAATCAGAAAAATGACAAGCTCCGTGTAATTTATTTTACCATTCAGCAGGGCGGAGTAGTAAATAAAATTATCCATGGTTAAATATATCTGGCAAAATCTGCTGCTCTTTTCCGTGATATTTTTATAAATCCTGTCAAATGTATTTTTGTCATTTAGGCTTAAATTACCGTTCCGTATATCATCGTCCAGCTCCAGCGGGTAGAAGATATTATTGTAAGCAAAATACAGCTTGCTCCGCTGTACAAGTTCAAGGCTGCCGCTGTTTGAAAGCATGAACGGGTTAACATAATACGACTGCTCCTTTTTATGGATAAGGTGCAGCAAATGCGCGTCCGTAAGCTCTTTTAGGACCCTTTTATATGTTCTGTCGTTCATTTTCAGAATTGTGCATAGCCTGTTTTTGAAAATGTCAGAAAGAAACACACTATAAGCATCAGCTATACCCATTTCCGCCGCGCATGGCTGCATAATTTGGCTTATGAATAGCAGCGACAATAAGGCGTTGCAGGATATGTGATTTTTTGAACCTGGCAAAAACTCCTGCTTGTTTTTTATATTTGATTGGTTTAAAAATAACTGTGAATACATAACCCTATTCCTCCGTTTCTGTTTGAATAGAGTATACAAAATTTTCGCCATAAGTACAAATAAATTCCATCGGTATTTTGCATAATGATTTGTTAATAAAATTAGGCATTTTGTCAATTTTGCAATTAAATGAGAGAGGCATTCTCATTTAGCTGCAAAAAATCAGCTTGTTTTTACAATAGAATGAGAGAGCAAAAATCACTGCAAACAACGCTGTTAAGCGGGTTTGACTGATTTTATTCTCCTTATATTATTCTTATGCTGAATATATATGTTTTCTGATTTCTTTAAAGTTCTTTATACAATCGCAAGGCTCAGCCTGTGAAGTCAAAGGCGCATTTCATTGCGTTTACCAATGTTGAAATGGTGTAGTATTATTCTTTTGAATGTGCAATTGAAGCTATTGGAAATGATCCTGCAAAGAAAAAGGCAAGCCGATTACTATGCTGCCGCCATATTTATTAGTTGCAATTTATACTTCAAGTAGAATGGAAATGTCCGTATTGATTTTTTGCAGGATAAATAGCTGTTTGCAATATTTGGTATTAGCAAGACAGTATAAAACGACCTTAATCACTATCAATGGAAAAATTTTATGTGAACATACAAAAAATCAAAGAATTATCGCGTAAAAAGCAAGCACTTTTTAATATTAAAAATACACTGAAGCTTAACATTTATTTAATTTTTGTATATATACTTTTGCGATTTATTGACATTGTAACTATTTTGGCAGATCTTTTTTATGCAATAATTAAGGGGACAACTCTCAAAAAAGCTTGAAAAATACGTTTTCTTGTGATAAAATGATAATATTGGTACATTATATTGCATTGCATAAATTGGTAAATATTTTACAGTAAATATACAGTAACGGAGGAAAAATATGCAAACGAAAATAAAAATCAGTACGCAAACTCTAATAATAAAAGTGCTGTCATTAGCCATGTCTGCGGTTATGACATTATCGTTAATACCAATTACCGCATTTGCTGAGAACAACAGCACAGAGGTCACGGGAAAAAAATATGAATTCAATGATAAGTCAAGCAAATATGTTTATTCTGAAGCCGATACTCAAATGTCAACATCTGAAAACGATACATATGGAACATTTAAAATAAGCGGCAATTTCACATCAAGTTCTGAAAAGGGCGGTGTTACAGCATATAAGGTCAAGGAGGGAGCTTTAGACATTATTTATGAGTATAATGATGATTTACTCAATGCAGATATTGATTCATGGCATCTGCTTGACGACAGCACAAACAATATAAACGGAGAAAAGCTGAACTCTAAAATTCAGAATGGTGCAATTCTTGTTTACACTTCCATTGACAGGGTAAACTGGAGCAAGGCAGTAAACATTACGAACGCATTTTACGAAAAACCGATAAACTATGATGCTATTTACACAACAGAAGATGTGGAGCTTATTAATGGTTGTTACTATAAGGTGGTTGTTGCTTACGAAATGCGTATCAGAACTAAAGATAATAAAGTTCTACCCGATACATTTGAGTATAAGAAGTGCGCTGAGGCCTATGAATTTTATGCCTTTGCAGAAAGCGGTGAAACGCAAGTTACAGACTATGCGCAGACATACAATATTGGCTCAAAGGTACGCACAGAGTTTGGTGACTATTCTGGAAAAATAGATTTGAAAAAGGATGATCCTCACTATGGCTGGGACATCGGAAATTTCTTTATAAGCGGATATACGGACAAGCGCGTCAATGATGACGGCAGCGTTGTGTTTCTGAAAAATCCAGGTGATAAAATAACCCTTTGGTTTCGTTTGAAGCAGGATATTGACAGGTTGAATGGCAACGAGGATCTTTCAATCACAGCAGATACTGAGGGAGCCGATGCGTATTTCGAGGAAAAAGGAATTGATTTTGGAAAAGGTGCTCTGTTCATCAGATACACAGATTATAATAATAAATCAGAGCCTCAGATATACACAAACTACCTTGAAGCTAATACATCGATAGGCGCGGATACAAAGGTGCAGCTTTTCGAAGAGGGCGATTACGAGGTTGCTCTTGATTATGAAATTACAAAAAACGCTATAATTGATCAAAAGTCTCATTATCGTATTTCGTTCAATTACTCTGTCCGCAATGGCAACTGTATGGTATATCCTTTTGATCTTGCAACAGGAAGTGAGCTAACAAACAGTTCTATGACAAAAAACGGTTTTCGTCTCGATCTTGCAAGATCAAGATACTTACAAATAAATGTTAAGCGTGAGATTATGAATGACAGTGCTGATGGACTTGTAGAAGATATAAGATTCAACGGTCCTGCTAAAGACGGGGCGGAATACTCAGAAGACGGGATTTATACAATAACTGTAAGCAATCAGTACACATCTCAGCCTACTGTCAAAAAAATATATGTTGGCGATAATGATATATTGCGGGCATATATGGCAACTGGTTTAACTATTCCAGAAATTAAAAAACTTATTGCGGACGGTGCAACCATCAATGCTGACGGAACTATCAAGCTTGCCGAAAAAGTGACAACACCGCCAGAAACTGAAAATGTAACAGAACCTGAAACATCTACAGAAAGCGTTAAAACTTTGACGGAAGCTGTCGAGGCTGACGTAGAAGTTGAACTGCCCGAAGAAGATAATAACGCTGCACAACCGTCAGTAGCTTTGTTTGCCGTTATAGCTGTTGCAATAATTGCAGTTGCTGCTGTTATTGTGGTTGTCAAAAACAAAAAATCGAGTCAGAAAACTAATGAAAACAAACTTGACGACAATGGAGGCGATACAGAATGAAAAAAATACTGGCTTTATTTTTAAGCACATTGATGTTTTTGACAGGCTGTTCATCTTCTTTAATGAACGAAGAAATATCTGTTGTATCTCAATCTGAAACAACAATACCGCAAACGGAAACAACTGCAGCAATTTCGGAGGAAACGTTAGAATCCGATGCCGCTAAAGATGAAATCGTATGGACAGATGTTGAACCTCAATATAAATCTCTTGACGATCAAGAGCTGCTTGCTCACATTGAAGATTTGGTTTATATGGAAACTGTAACCGCCTTGAACAGCGACCAGTATTTTGTGGAAAACGTAAGTACGGCTTATATTTCAAAAGAATACATTAACGAGGTTGAATTTAATTCACAGTCCAATATTTATTTTGGATACACTTTCGCGGAGCTTGACGAACTTTTTAACGGTGACCGCTATATGTTTACTCTCGGCGACGACGGTAAGACCTCTGTCAAAAAACTTGAAAAGATTGAAGAAACAGATACAAATACTATCCTTAAGAATGTCGCAATTGGCACTGGCGTAATACTTGTTTGTGTTACGGTTTCCGCCGTAACAGCAGGCGCGGGTGCTCCTGCTATAAGTATGATATTTGCTGCGTCGGCTAAAACTGCTGCTATAATGGCAACGTCATCTGCTGCTATCGGCGGAGTGTCTGCTGGCATAGTGAGAGGCATTGAAACAGGAGATATGAGTGAAGCGCTTGAAGCGACCGCACTTGGCGCAAGCGAGGGATACAAATGGGGCGCAATTACGGGCTCTGTATCGGGCGGTGCGACTGAAACAGTAAAGTACGCTAAAGCAATGAAAGCTCTAAAAGGAGCAGAGCTTTCAGGATTGACGACACAGCAAGCAGCGTCTATTCAAATGGAATCTGGGTTTCCAGTAGATGTTATAAAGCAGTTCACGGATATAAAACAATATGAAATATGTAAAAATGCGGGGTTATCTTCTCAAATGGTCAACGGACAAACTGCACTTATCAGAAAAATTGATTTAAATTATGTTGATGATATGGGTCGTACTAATCTTCAGCGAATGAAACAGGGACTTGCGGCACTTGATCCTGAAACAGGTGCATCTTATCAATTGCATCATATAGGGCAGAAAGCAGATTCAACGCTCGCACTTCTTACCGAATCAGAACATATGCAAGGCGGAAACAATACAATATGGCACAATATTGAAAAGGCTACAGAAGTACATGGCACTGGCAACAATTGGGATTCACAGCGTCAAGCCTTTTGGAAAGCATTGGCTAAGTCACTTGGAGGTTAATATGAAAGATATAGTGCAGGCAATAAGAAAATTACCAGATTTGGTATCTTTGAAAGGTGTATCGGAAAGTGAGATTTCCGATGCTGAAGATGCATTGAATTTAACATTTTCATCTGATTATCGTGACTATTTATCAGAATTTGGCGCAGCATCTGGCCATGGTCACGAATACACAGGAATTTGCAAATCATCTCGCTTATCTGTTGTCCATGTAACAATATCAGAGCGGGAAAAGAATCCTGACATCCCTTTTGATTGGTATGTTATTGAACAGGCTAATATTGACGGAATTGTGATATGGCAAAATAAGCAGGGCGAAGTTTTTCAGATGCAGTCATATCAAAATCCTGTTAAGATTGCTGATTCACTGGTTGATTATGTGAGTCTGTCACAGTAGTATTTTCTGAAACAAATTTTAATATTAAAAGCTGCCTTATTTCATTTTGAAGAGATAAGGCAGTTTTTGTTTAGTGCGTTTTGCATGATTATTGCGCTGGCTTTTTTAGTGATTTTGCGGCAAAAGCATTAATTCAAAACCACTTGAAAATATTTTTTTAACATCAGCTAAAACGCTTGACAAAACCTAAAAATTAGCTATAATAATAAATAGAGATACACAAGAATTTAAGAGGATTATATAATAAGTCGAGTACTGCAGTGCGATATAATAGTGCAGGGCAGTCCGCGAACCTATAAGGCTCTCAAGGATCAGCTCGCCGCTGTCCTTGAAAAGCTTGAGCAGCGTGACGACCTGAAAGACATTGACGAGACGCTTGTGCTGATAGCACAGATAAACGATACACTCAACGGTTTTAAGAACCACTAACAACGAACCCCGCCAAGGCATCAGCCAAGGCGGGGAAATTTTTTATTTTCATTTGAGCATCAAGTTAGCATCAAGCGAGGCTTTGAAGTCGATTAAACGGCTTAAATACGTTGTTTATAAGACTTTTGGTGTTATTCCCACTCAATAGTAGCCGGAGGCTTAGTAGTAACATCATAAACAATCCGATTAACAGACCGCACCTCATTAACGATCCGACTCGCGCAGCGTTCAAGCACCTCGTAAGGTATTTTAGCAAAATCCGCAGTCATAAAATCAGTTGTCGTAACACCGCGCAATGCAAGCGTGTAATCATAAGTCCTGCCGTCGCCCATTACTCCCACGGAACGCATATTCGTCAGAACTGCAAAGTACTGGTGTATCTCCTTGTCAAGCCCTGCTTTTGCGATTTCCTCACGGAATATGTAATCTGCATCCTGCAAGATTTCAAGCTTTTCGTCGGTAATCTCACCGATAATTCTTATGGCAAGTCCGGGACCGGGGAAAGGCTGCCTGTCCACAAGGACGTCTGAAAGTCCCAATTCACGTCCCAACGCGCGAACCTCGTCCTTGAAAAGCAGACGGAGCGGCTCTATTATCTCCTTAAAATCAACGTAATCGGGAAGTCCTCCAACATTATGGTGGGACTTTATCACAGCCGCGTCACCCGTGCCACTTTCGATTATATCGGGGTAGATAGTACCCTGCACAAGGAAATCCACCTTGCCGATTTTTTTCGCTTCCTGCTCAAAAACGCGGATAAATTCCTCGCCGATGATTTTCCTTTTTGTTTCTGGGTCAGACACGCCGCGCATTTTGGACATAAACTGCTCCTTAGCGTTTACGCGGACGAAATTCAGTCCCCAGCCCTTGAACGCGTTCTCCACCTCGTCACCCTCGTTTTTGCGCATGAAGCCGTGGTCAACGAAAATGCAGGTAAGCTTGTCCCCCACCGCTTTGGAGAGCAGAGCCGCCGCAACCGAGCTGTCCACGCCGCCCGAAAGCGCAAGCAGGACTTTTCCGTCGCCAACCTTTTGGCGTATGTCCTCAACGGCAGTTTTGGCGTAATTGCTCATAGTCCAGTCGCCAACGCAGCCGCAGACGTTCTTCAAAAAGCTGTCTATCATTTCCGAGACCGCATCGGTGTGATTTACCTCCGGGTGGAACTGCACCGCGTACAGCTTCTTTTCGGGACACTCCATAGCCGCCGCGGGGCAATTGTCCGTATGCGCGGTAATTTTAAAGCCTTTGGGAACTGCCGAAATATAGTCGGTATGGCTCATCCATGAAATTTCCTTTTGGGGAAGTCCCTCCGCACCGCCGAAAATCGCGCTTGCTTTGTCGTAATATGTCTCAGTCTTACCGTACTCCGAAGTAATGCAGGTCTCAACCTTGCCGTCCAGCAGATACGCCATAACCTGACAGCCGTAGCAAATTCCAAGAATAGGTATTCCCATATCGAAAATTTCCTTTGAACAAAGGGGCGAACCCTCGGCATAAACGCTGTTCGGACCTCCCGTGAAAATAATTCCCACAGGGGCTAAAGCCTTTATTTCGTCCAAAGAAGTCTTGTAGGACTTCACCTCGCAGTAGACCCCGCATTCTCTGACGCGCCTTGCGATAAGCTGATTGTACTGTCCCCCGAAGTCGAGAACTATAACAAGCTGGTGTGCGGTTTGTGACATTTTGATTACCTCCTAATTATATCAAGCGGGAATTAGCTTCCCTGTATATTAACGCTTTTGTATGTTCACAGCGTTTTCATCAGTTTAAAATATTCACCGTCTTCATCGGCGCCTTCAAAAAGAACCGTTGTAAATCCTTTCTTTCTGTATAGGCTTAAAGCGGCAATATTGTCTTTATCAACACCGATAGTAATTTCTTTATAGCCCATATTTTTTATTTTATCAATCATAAAATCAATCAGAATACCGCCTATCCCGTTTCCGCGCCGCTCTTTCTTCACGATAAGACGTGACAGATAAATTCTTCTGTCTGCAATGGTGTAATCATCGTCCCGCATATCAAAAACATATGCAATTTCGCCGATAAATTCGCCGTTTTGCTTATATACATAAACAACTCTGTTCCCTGACTCAATTTCTTGGCGAAAAAATTCCGTTTGAGGGAATGCGCTCATATCCCAAATGTTATTGCACTTTGAATAATGGGCGAGAGCAAGCTTTTCAATTACGTAATCGTTCATAATTATGCTGCCTTTCAAAAGTGCTGACTGATAAATATATATAAACATTATGCCATAAAACAACAAAAATTTCAAGTGTAAATAAAAAATATTCCGAAAAATATTGCAAAAAAGATATAAATATGGTATAATTATTTAATTACCAACTTTTTGAGAGGAATTTTCAATGTCCTGTAATTTTTTGAACACCCTTGCCGCACACGGTCATGGCGGCGATTTTGATTTTTTTGAAGTAATTATCGAAGCCCTTATAGACTCGGCGAAAATGCTGCCGTTCCTGTTTTTGGCGTTCCTGCTTATGGAATTTATCGAGCACCGCGCTGGAGACAAGCTGACAGATTTCCTGCGAAAAAACGGCGGAGGACGTGTTGGCGGAGCGGCTTTGGGAGCGGTCATAGGCTGTGTGCCACAATGCGGATTTTCAGTTGCCGCATCTAACCTTTACGCGGGCAGGGTCATATCCGTGGGTACGCTTATCGCCGTTTTCATTTCCACCTCGGATGAGGCTATTCCTATACTTTTGGCGCACCCCGACCGCGCCTCCGCGATATGGAGGCTTATTGCTGCTAAGATAATCATTGCCGCCGCTGCGGGCATTATTGCCGATATTATTGTAAAAATTTTCAAGCTTGAACGTGACGGCGAGTCCATTGAGGACATCTGCACCGAAAGCGGCTGCGGCTGCGGAAGTCACGGTATTTGGTACTCATCCTTAAAACATACCGTAAATATTTTTATCTTTATACTGATTGTAAATCTTATTTTAGGCTTTGTAATGGCTCTTGTGGGTGAAGAAGCGGTGGAGCATTTTCTCGGCAGCATGGGTATTTTCCAGCCTATAGTCACGGGACTTGTGGGCATGATACCGAACTGCGCCGCCTCCGTTCTTGTTACGGAGCTTTACGCCGAGGGCGCGATAACCTTCGGGTCGGCTATGGCAGGTCTTTGCACAGGCGCGGGCGTGGGACTTGCCGTGCTGTTCAGAGCGAACAAAAATGTCCGCGAAAACCTTATTATCACAGGAATTGTTTTCGCTGTGGGCGTTTTAAGCGGAATGCTGATAAATTTATTCCGATAATGAATTGCGAAATGATGAACAAAACCTGCATGATGTTTTGCCATTATTTGCATATAAACATAAAATATATGTCGCAAAGTGGAGAAAATATGTGAATTTATGAAATCAAAAATCACGTAAAATGAGGATTTTTCGAGTTTCGCAATTACTCGGCAATTATATATTAAAGGAATATTCCAATGAAATTTAAACTACAAAGCTATTTTGATAATCGCATACCGTTATCCATACGCAGAAGAAATAATGTCGTATATTTTCAAACGCAAACTGAAATTGCAAGAGCTGACGGACTTCGTCGTGGGGGATATATTGAAGAAAAATACAAAACCGATGAACATAATATCAAGGAAGTCGGAATGCTTGCGGGCAAACTTTTAAAAAGATTTGAAGATTTAGGCGATTTATCAATTGCCGAGTTTGAAGAATTGGTTGGTATGGATATTGAACAGTATGAAAGTATTCTCAAAGGCGAAAAAGGCGAAGCATATCTGAAATTTTTTGACGCCAAAGATTATAAAGATTTGAATCGATATTATGATTTTTGTTCCCTTGATTATAATATTGCAGAAAAAAAATACTCATTTAATCTTTGGTGGCATAAAAAGGGAGATGTAAATCCCATAAGCTGTGATTCTTCTCAAGGAGAAAAGGGAGTTTTAACATTTGATACGCCGCTGGAATTTACCGATTATTCCGACCCCGAAAAGCTTGGCGAAATGATAATTGAGGCTCTTGACCGATGCAGAAAGATTACCGACAAAGTTGCGGGAAATCCATACCCCGAAAAAGATATTGAACTTTTAAATGAAAGTAAACTGACTGTATCGGCTCCCCGTGACAAGCATTTTTCCGATTATGACGATTACGGCGTAGGAGAGATGTATCAGGCATATATGTATTTGCCGAGAGAGGATTCCGAGGAAGCGTCTGCGGCGTTTTACATAGGAATTGCCGCCGAGCTTGACTGCGATATGAGCGAGGATAATATTCGCAAAGCTTGGGAGAAGCAAAACGGCAAAGCGGAACTTTTCGAGGTAAAATCAGTGGAGCATGGTATTTGGGGGCTTCGTGCCGAAATGAGAAATAAAAGCGTTCATCGAATTTCGTATCTGTTGCAGATCGATGAAAGTGAACTGCTTGACTGTACTATGGAGCTTCGCAAACCCAACAGCCGCAAAAAACTTGATGAGAAGCTGACCGCTTTATTTGAGGAGTTTGCACGGGGGTGCAAGTTTAAAAATTAATTGATTTATTCCAATAAAAGGAGGGACGGCATTGAAAGCCTTTATCGAGTTTTTTAAAAGAGAATTTATACTTGTCATTGCGGGACTTGCCGCTCTTGTTTCCTGTATGCTTGTCCCCGTCACAAATTATATAAACTATATCGACACCGACACTATCGGGCTGCTGTTCTGTCTTATGATAGCCGTGGCAGGCTTTCGGGAAAGCAGCGTTCTTGCCGCGCTTTCGGGAAAGCTTCTGGGCGGAGGAAAGGGCAAGACCCGAAAAACTGGGATAATACTGGTGTTTATTTCCTTTTTCGCCGCGCTGCTTTTCACAAACGACGTTGCTCTTATAGCCTTTGTGCCGATAACAGCGGCGCTTTTCGCAAATCATGACAGGACGATGATATACGTTATAATTTTACAGACCGCAGCCGCAAATCTCGGCAGTATGCTGACCCCCTTCGGCAACCCGCAGAATTTGTATCTGTACAGTCATTACGAAATGACTCCGAAAGAATTTTTCGGAACTACAGTACCCGTGTTCCTGTTCAGCGGACTGCTGATATTCCTGCTGTGCCTGTTTATAAAAAACGAGCCCATGGAGACAGAAAGCCGCAACAATATAAAGCTTGGCAAAAAAAGCTATATTTTGATGTACGGTGTGCTTTTCATACTATGCCTGCTGTCGGTCTTTAACGTGCTGGACGTTATTGTGGTATTTGCCTCGGTGTGCGTTGTGGCAATAATTATCGACCCCAATCTTTTTGTGGGCGTGGATTACGGCTTGCTGCTTACCTTCGGCTTCTTTTTTATTTTTGTGGGCAATATCAGCAGCATACCTGCCGTACGTGACTTTACCGCACATCTTGTGGGAGGAAGGGAAATGTCCGCCGCAATTGTTGTAAGCCAGTTTATAAGCAACGTTCCCGCCGCGGTAATGCTTTCGGAATTTACAAAAAACGCCGAAGCTGTGGTGCTGGGTACAAATATAGGCGGCTTGGGCACGCTTATCGCAAGTCTTGCAAGCATTATCTCCTTCAGAGTATACATGGAGACAGACGGCGCAAGACCCCTGAAATATATAGGCTTTTTTACCCTGATAAATTTCGGGCTTCTTGCCGTGATTTACGCCTTTGCCGAAAAAATATTGCCAATGCTCCGTTTCGCTTGATTTTTTCGCCGGCATAGTGTATAATTAAGATAACATGATTTGTTTCGGAAAAGTAAAAATACGCTGCACGGCAATGCGCATATAGAAGTACCCGCCTTAGGCAATGCAGCCTGTGAGGATTTTATTATGAAAAGTAATAAAAATAAATATTTTTTCAAACGCGCGGTCTCCTTGGCAGCCGCTTCGGCAATTATATTTTGCTCTGCAAATGCGGGAACGGAGGTCTCCGCCACGTTCAGCTCCTCCTATCTTGATTCGGGGAGCGTTATCGTCAATATAGACACCTCTGCGGGCAGGAAAGCCATAAGTCCGTACATATACGGAATAAATTCCGAGTCCGATCTGTCAGGCGTAAAGGTCAACGCCATTATACAAACACACCCGCAGGTCTCTTCCTATAACTGGGAGAGCAACCTTTCAAGCGACGGGGTCGGCAACTCCAATATTCTTGTAAGCGCATACCCCGAAAACAAGCTGTCCGAGCCGGGACTTTATACCGACTACCTGGTCAAACGGGCGAACAGATACAACGTCCCCTCGCGGTACGTTACTCTTCAAATGATGGGAAAAACTGCCGGACATACGTCCTCCGACAAGCTTTTGGATGACGTGCTGTTTGAGAAAAACGACGCCTATCTTTCCCGCCCCGACGCAGGCGACGGCGTTGTCTATATGGACGAATACGTCAGCTTTTTGGTAAACAAGTATGACTACGCTATGAACGGCGGCATAAACGGTTATTTTCTCAGCAACGAACCGGAAAACTGGTCAGAGCGTTTTCCAAACATCGTACCGCAGCCCGTTACCGCCGATATGCTTATACAAAATTCAGCGGAGCTTGCTTATTCAGTGAAAAAAATTGACCCCACTGCGCTTGTGTACGGACCGTCCATTAACGGCATAGAGGCGTTCATAAACATAAACAACCCCGATGACTGGGAGCAGCACGGTCTTGAATACAGCTGGTTCATAGATTACTACCTTGACGGCATGAGAATTGCTTCGGAGGAAAAGGAAACGCGGCTTCTTGACGTGCTTGACATTCACTACCACACAGAAGCGACAAACGGTCTTTTGCAGCCTATTATTGACAGCGACGATGTGTTTTCAAACAACACAAGGCTTCAGGCTCCAAGGATACTGTGGGACAGCAGCTACACCGAAAACAGCACCTCGGCGATACTTCACAATCAGCATATCCCGCTGATACCAACGCTTGCCGCTTCGATCGATATGTACTACCCCGGAACAAAGCTTTCTTTCTCCGAGTATAATTTCGGCGGAGGCAACGATATAAGCGGCGGCATTGCGGCTGCCGATGCATTGGGTATCTTTGCCAAATACGGAGTACATATGGCGTGCGCGAAGCCAAATACGGAGGATATTTCTTATATAAAATCCGCTTTGAATATCTATACGGATTATGACGGAGAGGGTTCGAGCTTCGGCGATACCCTTGTTTCCTCATCGAACGGGAAGGACGTTATGAGTTCGGTATACGCTTCGGTTGAAAGCGGAGACGAATCCGAACTTAAGGTGATCCTTATAAATAAGAACACCGCTGCGCCCAAGTCCGCCGAGATCAATATCAGATCTGTTTATGACTTTGAAAACGCGGATGTGTACAGCTTCGGTCCCGAAAGCTCCGAGATATCAAAGGCAGAGGAAAGCGTGGACATCAACGAAAACAGATTCTCCTTTGAAATGGAGCCGATGACGGTCTATATGCTTGTTTTTAACGCGGACGGAGATATTCTTTCCGTCGATCCCGTGGATCTGCCCGATACGGAGACTTCCGAGAATATACAAACAGGAATAAGCAGCGATGTGTCCGTGGGCACTGTTTCAGAAGAAGACACAGTCACAACGTCTGTATTCAGCCACGAACACGTTGAGGCAACTACCTTCTCCGCCGCAAGCGTAAATGAAAGCGCCGCAGGGGAAACGGAGGAGAGCGTTTCGACAACTGTACCGCTCAATGAAGAGACCGGCAGTGATACAGAACACACAGTAACGGCATCGGGAGGAACGGATACCGAAAAGACCGTCCCCAAAGCTGTAAAGGTATTGGTTTCCGTGCTTGTGGGAGCTGTCGTTCTGGCAATGATCTATATTCTTGTCAACGACTACATAATGAGCAGGCGGAGATAGTACCGCGCATTCGCTTTTATCTGTGATATTTCCGGCTGCTGCGCACAGAAATCCTGCGGAGTCGGTTTACCCGACCTCTTAGTATAATACACAATAAAATTAAAAAAAGTTGGTCATATCACCAAAAGTTGTTGTAATCTGTTTACAAAATCCAAAAAAAATATTAAAATATATTTAGCTGTAATTATTTTGATTGATACTTGTATTGATATATTTGTATAAATCTCTGTTTGGAAGTGATTTCGTGAGGGTAAAGCTCAAGCTTACGCTTGTTATATTGTTGGCTGTAATTGTACCGATCGTTACGGTCAATATATTTTCGTCGGCGCATATTAAAAATATATCCGTTGAACTGACTATGCAAAATACCGATAACATCATAAGCAGTCAGGCGGAAAATATCAACTATTATTTTGAAGATATCTCCGCAGCTGCAAAGGAACTGGTTTCTCTCGAATCGGTAAAGTCTTACGTCATGGAAAGCAATCAAGATGGATTTTCCGTACCCGCCGACAGCGAGGAGTATCTGTCTATCACCGCAAGGCTCAGGGGCATGATGGATCATGACCCGTCGCTTACCAAGACCATGATAATCAATAATTCGGGAATGATAGTTGCTTCCGCCGATGAAAACGATGTGGGAAAAAGAATGACCAAGCACAGCGGGCTTTTTGAGACCGCTGTTGAGAGCAACGGCATCTCCGCTTTTTCAATGAGCGGAGATAAGGATAACAATATTCCTTCCTTTTACTATGTAAAAGCCATTTATTCTCATAACAACGAGCTTCTGGGAATTATTTACGAGATGTATAATACCGTGCATCTGCAGCGGATAATAAATAACGCCCAGATAGACAAGTACACCACGGTCGCTGTTATGGACAGCACAGGCGGCATTTTGGAGTACCCTTACAAAACTGTTAAGAGTTACACAAATCATGAGGGCTACGGCAAGGCTTCGGAGTACATCAGGGGATTGCTTGCTCCCGCCGACGAAAGGACGCAGGAGGAAAGAAGCTTTGTCTACGGCAAAAAGGCTCAAAGGCGCACGGTGTTCAGCAAAAGAATATCTTCATGCGGCTGGACTGTTCTTGCAATATCCAATACCCACAGTCTTGAAAGCTCATTCAACAGCAGGAAAAGTGCGATATTGAATCTTGCGATAATCCTTATAGTACTTGCGATTGTGGGAATGTTTGTATTTGTCCACTGTTTCTCAAGACCTATTGACGAGATAATGAGGATATTGCAGAAAAAGCAGCGCGGCGACACGGCTGTGCAGTTCGAGGTCCATTCAAACGATGAGTTCAGACAGATCGGCAGAGCCTTTAATACGGCGTTTGACGAGATATTTGAAAGCGAGCAGCGGTATAACACCATAGTTGAGATAACAAACAATATCGTTTTTGAGGTCAATTTCAAAAAGAATACCGTTACCGTTTCAAAAAGCTTTAACAAGAAGTTCAGCTACCGTCCGAAGGACGACAGCGTTAAGGAAAGCTTCCTGTATAATCTTTACGTCCACAAGGACGATAAGGACAGGTACCTTGCTGATATAGACAGGATCTTGGGTCCGGCAAACTTTATTCAGGGCGAGTACCGTGTAAAGAGCATATACGGCGATTTTATCTGGATAATGATAAAGGCGACAAAATTCTTTAACCGTGAGGAGATTCCCACAAAGATCGTGGGCGTTATCATGGATATCGACAAGGAAAAGAAAAGCGAGATGCACCTTATTCAAAAGGCAAGCTACGACGCTCTTACCAGACTTTATAACCGTGAGACGTTCCTGAAGAGCCTTACTGAGCAGATCGAGCTTTCAAGCATCAAAAAGACCTTGGACGCTATGATGTTTATTGACCTTGACGACTTCAAGTTCTTTAACGATGAGTACGGTCACGCCTGCGGCGACGAGGTACTGAAATTTACTGCGGACACACTTAAGGAGCTTTGCTTTGAACGCGGCTTTGCCGGACGCTTCGGCGGTGATGAATTTGTTGTATGTCTCACAAATCTCACCCTTTACGGAGATTCCGGAAAGGTAGCGCAGGAGCTTATAGATACTCTCGGCAAGGGCTTTATTTCAGAGTCCACAGGAATCAAGCTGACTATCCATTGCTCCGTAGGTATTGCGTTTCTGCGTGAAAGCGGCAAGACTACCGAAGAGGTTATCGCCGCCGCTGACGAGGCAATGTACAATATCAAGAAGCACGGCAAGTCCGCCTATGCTTATGCTAAATCGGCGCAGGCAAACGCTGCCGAAGCTGTCATGGACGAGATAGACGAGATAGATATGCTGAGGTAAGCTGTCCGAATTTAAAGACGTTTTATACTAATTTCCGTCTAAAAAGCGTTTAAAAAATCAAGCAAAAATTTGCATATATGATTTTTGCGCAGATTTTTTAACTACGCTTTTAGATAGAAATTAGTACTACGATCAGGTTTGCAAAGCCCCTGTAAGCGGGCGCATAAAACAATTACTTTTATATTTTATTTTCTACCAATTTTATAACTATCTAAGAAAGGATAAAACACTATGAGCGAATGTACACACGATTGTTCATCATGCGGAGCTGACTGCGGCGAAAGAACCGAACAGCAAAGCTTTATCGAACCACTCAATGCCAAGAGCAGCGTAAAAAAAGTTATTGGAGTTGTCAGCGGAAAGGGCGGCGTCGGCAAATCCCTTGTAACGGGAATGCTTGCAACACTTTTTTCAAGAAAGGGCTTTAAGACGGCTGTTATGGACGCTGATATTACAGGTCCTTCGATACCAAAAATGTTCGGTATCGGCGGAAGAGCCGCAGGAAATCAGGACGGTATTATACCCGCCAAGTCCCGTAACGGCATAAATATCATGTCGGTAAATCTTCTTTTGGAAAATCCGGGCGACCCCGTGATTTGGAGAGGTCCGATAATTGCGGGAGTAGTCAAGCAGTTCTGGACGGACGTTATTTGGGGAGATATCGACTATATGTTTGTTGATATGCCTCCGGGAACAGGAGACGTTCCGCTGACTGTTTTCCAGTCTATCCCGCTGGACGGCGTTGTAATTGTTTCCTCACCGCAAGACTTGGTTGCAATGATCGTAAACAAGGCTGTGACTATGGCAAATATGATGAACATACCCATACTTGGCGTTGTTGAGAATATGAGCTATGTTGAGTGTCCCGACTGCAAAAAGAAGATATATCTTTACGGTGAAAGCCATATTGACGCGGTTTGCAGCGAAAACGGAATACCTCTTTTGGGTCAGATACCGATATCTCCTGACATTACTCATAACTGTGATATGGGTCTAATCGAGGATTTTACAGGCGATTTTCTTGACTATGCGGTCGAGGTCATTGATAATTTATAAACATACCAATTACTGCCAACGCACTATTGCGGTGTTGGCAGTAAATTTTTAAGATTTCTTGTGCATATCATCAAAAAATTTGATGTAAATTTCTGCACTAATTTCTATTAATAATATTTGACTATTTTAAGAATATATGTTATAATATTTTATAGTTTAATAATAAAGGAAAGCGGTGTTTGCATATGGATAACCAGGCAAGTATTTACAATGAAAAAAAGCTTGCTTTTTTTGAATCGACTTACAGGGAAACTGTACTTTCAAAGCCACAGGAGGTAAATGTTACCATTACTCCCGAGCATATCTACGGGCAAGCGTACATATGCGATCAAACGGGTACGAGGGAGGAAGACCCTGTGTACAGCCGTTTTACCTGCGGGCTTGAGGAAATTACCAAGATTTACATTAATAACAATAACAGGAACAGTCCTATCTATGTTCAGTGCGATGATACTTCAAAGTCAGTGATGAACCGTCGGCGTATCATTTTGCCTTGCTTTAAAAATAATACGGAAATAGTACAGATGATAGAAAGCGCAAAGGCAGAGCTTGACAAAAAGCTTGAAGTGCGCCGTGAAGCGGAAAAGACCGAAAAGCTCAAAACGCTCCGAAAGGCTGCCGACGACGAGTTTGAAAGCATGACAAGCGGATATGAGGAATTTAAGAAGTCACTGGAGAAAAATGCTTCAAAGGACGAGGCTAAAACAGATGTCAAGCCTGAATCTAAGCAGGAGAGCAAAGCCGAACCGAAACCGGCTCCCGCTCCTGTGAAAGAAGAACCCAAGCCTGCGCCCGCTCCAAAGCGTGAGCCCAAGATCGCTCCGGCTCCTCCTACAGCGCAAAAGCCTGCATCGGTAAAGGATCTGGACGCTGCTTCCAAAAAGAGCACAGCAGAGGCGGAGCTTGTTTTTGTTGAAAAGGAACGGGCTATTCCCGAGCCTGAAAATAAAGGTCCTGTAACGGTTGACGATATTCTTGACCTTAACGAATTTTTGGGTATCAAGCCCGAGGAAGCCGATCCCGAGCTTATGATGGACGCGGTTGAAGCTGAGCCTGACGAGGCAGCTTTGGAGTCTATTCCGGTTGAGGTGCTTCAGAAAAATCCCGCAGAGATCGAGGATCTTGTGGTTCCCGATATTACAGGTGAGATCAAGGAAGCAAAAATAGTTGCAAAGCCCACAAGAAAGCCTGTTGAGCCTGCGATCGAGGAGCTTGATCCTGCGGCGGAAATTGCAAAGAAGCTTACTCCAAAGGCTGCGGCAAACAAAAAGCCTGCACCTAAGCAGGAGGAAGCAGAGAAGAAGCCTGAAATTATCCCTGCCGCTCCCGCGGACGAGGAGATCATACCGAGAAATGCGGAAGATGTTTCGCTGGACGACTTTGAAACTGCTGTCAAGAAGCTCAAAACAATGCTTGACAACGGCGTTATTTCCGAAAGCGAGTTTGCTCAGGAAAAGAGAAAGCTGCTCAATCTTCTTTATTAAAAACAAACACGGTGCTGAAAGTTCAGTACCGTGTTTTATTGTGCCCATCAGCTTCCGAACAGTCCAAAAAATGCGGAAAACGTGATAAGTCCGACTATAAAAGCCGCAAGACAAAGCCGCGAAGCAAGTCTTGCGGCTTTAATGATATTTTCGATTTTGCACTCATCTTCTTTCGGGCAGCTTTTATACTCAAAGTGCATATCGATCATCAGGCATGCTATGTACCCCGTAAATCCCGCTGCTCCAAGGATAACGCCAATTATTGCCATAATTTTTATTCCTTTTAAAGAATTGTTACTTTAATTATAGTACTCGAAATGAGTATTGTCAAGTAATAAATCCACATTTTGCATATTTGCACAAAATTTGCCGAATGATATTATATAATACCTTTAAAAGGAAGTGATCATATGACATTCGGTGACAGACTGTTAAATTTGCTTGATGAAAAGGAAATATCTCAAAAGGATTTTGCGGCAATGCTGAATATCGCGCCCTCGACGCTGAATGGCTATATCAAGAATAAACGTCAGCCTGATTTTGAATTGATAAAAAGCATCGTATTTATTCTTGACACCTCGGCGGACTATCTCCTTGACTGTAAGAGCGGAAGCTCGAAGCCAACCGTGCGGGAGATGTCTTTGATTGGCAAAATGCGAATTTTGACCTCGGAACAGCAGGAGATGATTTACGATCTTGTGAACATTTCCGCAAAAAGAACGGAAAAAAATTCGGGAATGTAAATTTGCTTACATTCCCTTAATATCATGCAATTAAGCGTTAATCTCCCAGATCCTCTATGGGCATGGTAACATTGCTTAATCCGTGGTAGTAATTCACAGTCTCGGCGGTAAATTTGTACACGCAGTAATCCTCGTCGTCAACACCCTTTGGGTAGTATATCTCGTCGCCGTCATGCCAAAGCATAGCCTTGGTCTCATGGTCGGTGCAGACCTCGATAGTCCCCGTAAAAAGCGCGCCCTTATACTTATCCTTGGTATCATCGCAGTAATAAACGCAGGCTTTGGGGTTTTTAAGGAACTGTCCAACCCGCTTTGAGCTTGTGTTTGTGGAAAAATAATGGGTTTTTATGCTGCCTTGCTCAAACACCAGCATACCCTTGATTTGGGGAAATCCCGCCTCGTTTACCGAGCCGACATAGGCGACTGGGGATTTTTCCCTCAAAGATTTGATTTCAGAAATAATGTCCTTCATTTTAATTCTCCTTTTCAAGTAAATTCTTAAGCACTTTCCCAAGGTACTCTTCAAAAGCGAGTATCTCCTCATCGCTGAACCCTCCGTAAAAAATCTCATTCATTTCAGCAGACACGGCATCATATCGGTTTTTCAGACCCCGTGCTTCGTTAGTCAGGACTATCTTCATAGCTCTGCGGTCATGAGGAGCGCTTATTCTTTTGATATGTCCCATTTCCTCCAGTCTGTCAAGCATACTTGTAAGAGTCGTTTTGGCAAGTCCTGTTTTTGCGGCAAGCTCGCTTATAGTAATACCGTCCTGCTCCCAAAGGACGAAAAGAATACGCCCCTGTGCGCCGTTAAACTCGCTTATACCGTGTTCCGCAAGAAGTCTTTCAAAAACTCTGCCCTGTATCTGTTTTATCTTGCTTATGAGGAAGCCCCCGTTTGTGTTAATGGTTTCCACCTCCTTTATTACTATATAGTATAATACTATATAGTAGTTTTGTCAAGACTTTTTGCAAAAAAAATGCGTACCCAAAATAAAAATGGGTACGCTTTTTCTTATCTTTCAGAAAGTGATATATAATCATTATGGGGCTGAACAGCCTTGTATGCGGGACGGATTATCTTGCCCGCATTGAGAAGCTCCTCGATCCTGTGAGCAGACCAGCCCGAAATTCTGGCAATAGCGAAAATCGGTGTGTAAAGCTCTGGGGGAAGTCCCAATATGCTGTAGGCAAAGCCGCTGTAGAAGTCAATATTTGCCGAAACGCCCTTGTAAATCTTCCGCTCCTTGGCGATCACCTCGGGAGCAAGACGCTCTATCTTGTTGTACAAGGCGTACTCTTTTTCCATGTTCTTTTCAATGGAAAGAGCTTTTACCGCCCTGCGGAGGATAGCCGCTCTAGGGTCGGACACCGAGTAGACCGCGTGGCCCATACCGTAGATAAGTCCCGAACGGTCAAAAGCCTCCTTGTGAAGCAGCTTGACGAGATAATCTCTGATAGCGTCCTCGTCATCCCAGTCGGAAAGCTTGTCCTTCATATCGTCGAACATCATAGCGACCTTGATATTTGCGCCGCCGTGCTTAGGACCTTTCAGCGAACCGAGGGCCGCAGCAATAGCGGAATAGGTATCTGTTCCCGAAGAAGAAACGACATGAACGGTAAATGTTGAGTTATTGCCGCCGCCATGCTCAGCATGAAGAACGAGAGCAAGATCGAGTATCCTTGCTTCCAGCTTTGTGAAGCTGCTGTCCGGTCTGAGCATATGCAGGATATTTTCAGCGGTGGAGTACTCCGCAGCAGGCTGATGAATGAAAAAGCTGTCGCCGTCGTGGTAATACGCCTTTGCCTGATAGCTGTACACCGCGATAAGCGGGAACAGCGCGATAAGCTCCAGCGACTGCCGCAGAACGTTTGGTATAGACGTATCGTTCGGCATATCGTCATATGAATAAAGGGTAAGCACTCCGCGCGCAAGTCCGTTCATGATATCGTCGCTGGGGGACTTCATGATAATATCGCGTACAAAGGTGGTGGGGAGCTGCCTGTAATTTGCAAGTATATCGGAAAAGCTGCTGAGCTGTTCGGAGGTGGGAAGCTCGCCGAAAAGCAGCAGGTATGTAATTTCCTCAAAGCCGAAACGCTTTTCATTGGTAAAGCCCGCAACAAGGTCGTTAATGTTATAGCCGCGATAATAAAGCTCTCCGTCACAGGGAACGGTCTGACCGTCCACCTCTTTGGAAGAGATAATTTCTGAAATTTCTGTAAGACCCGCAAGAACTCCCTTGCCGTTTAAGTCTCTTAATCCCCGCTTAACGTCGTATTTTGTGTAAAGCTCGGGGTCTATACCGTCATTTTTTCGGCATAATTCAGAGAGAGAGACAATATCAGAAGTGATTTTGGAAAAATTGTAGCTTGAACTCATTTGATCCGTCCTTTCTAAAATTTGGTTTAAAATTTTTTTAATATTTCATAGCTTTAATTATAACATAAATTCCTTGAAAAATCAAGTCAAATCGGGATTTCACAAAACTTTCACAAGTACGGACGCAAATTATACAAATTGGGGCGGATATTGAATCCGCCCCTACAAAGCGTTATTTTAGATCGCCGCATTAACCGCCCCCTTTGAGGGGGCTTGAAAAAGTTACGGTATATCGTTTTCAACATTGGGGGTGACTCTGCCTGCGGGGGCTTCCCCGTCTGCCCACGGGGGCTTTCCCGCTACCATTTGTCCTCCTCGCCCTCTTTGGGGAGACAGGGGGTAAGGGCAGCAATCGCCACCTCTATCTGCTTGTCGGTAGGTTCCTTTGTGGTGATGTGCTGGAGCCATATTCCCGGAGCGGAAACTATTCTTGTGAGAATATTGTCAAAACGTCCCGCAAGCTTGATTATCTCATATGCTATTGAAGCCTCTGGGATAAGGCAGAGCATCTGTACACCGAACCTTACCCACATATTTCCTCTCGGCAGGAAAATTCCCACAACTATGCTTATAAGCAGAACGATAAGTATAAAGCTCGTTCCGCAGCGGGGGTGGAAACGGGTGTGCTTACGGACGTTCTCCACCGTCAGTTCTTCCTTCGCCTCATAGCAGGCTATGGACTTATGCTCCGCGCCGTGGTACATAAAAGTGGTCTTTATGCTGCCCATAAAGGAGATCGCGTACATATATCCGACTAAAAGGACAAGCCGCACAAGTCCCTCTGTAACAGGTCTCGCGCCCTCGGAAAGCCCTGCTTTTATAAGAAGATTTGCAATAAGGACGGGTCCGCCCTTAAAAACGATAAGTGCGAAAGCCATTGCTATAACCACGGAAATTATCATTATCACGTTCACAAGCTTGTCCCCGAATTTATCGGTGAGCCATTGTTCGAATTTGGAAAGCTCCTCATCTTCCTCGTCATCGTCTATCTGCTTTTCAGCGGACTTCATCGTGCATCGTATGCCCTCAACAAGGCTTGCAACAAAATTTATGCAGCCTCTGATAAATGGCACCTTTCTGTACCACGGTGCGTCCTTGCCGTTTTTTACAGCCCATTGCTCAACATCTATCGTGCCGTTCGGGAGTCTGCACGCCATGGCGGCTGTTGTTATACCCCGCATATAAACTCCCTCGATAAGAGCCTGACCTCCTATCTTGGATTTAAAGCACTCTTCTTTGCAGCTTTTTTCTTCGCTCATTTTTTGGCAAATTCCTTTCTTTTTACTGTTATTTATATTGTACGCTTTTGCAGGGGCGGATTCCATGCCCATTCCCTGCAAAATATGTCAGCTTTTCTGCACAGGCAACGTTATCGTCACCGTCGTACCCACTCCCTGCTCGCTGAAGATTTCAAGCTTTCCGCCGTGGAGGGTAACTATCTCGTCCGCAACGGCAAGTCCTATGCCGCTGCCCCGACGAGTGTGGTTCGCCTTGTAAAACTTCGTCTTGACCTTGGGTAAATCCTGCGGACTTATTCCGCAGCCCGTGTCGGAAACATCCACCTCGATATGCCGAGGGTCGGACATTGTCGCCTGCACCGACACTACCCCGCCTTTATCGGAATATTTTATGGCGTTGTCGATAATATTAACAAAAACCTGCCGCAGACGGTTTCGGTCGCCGTACACAAACGGGAGCATATCAGGCTCGTCATAAATAATGTCTATACCCTCGTTCCTTGCTTTTTCTGTGTAGATAAGCACCGCGTCCCCCAATTCTGCAAGAATATCCATAGTGTTTTTATTAAGCGAGAACTTGCCGTTCTGCATACGTGAAAAGTCCAGCAGATCCTCCACCATTCGGGAAAGCCGCTCGCTTTCGCTTGTGATAACACGCATACCCTTTGCAATTGTCTCCGAGTCGTCGGGCATACTTCCAACAGTCTCCGCCCAGCCCTTTATAGCGGTAAGGGGCGTTCTGAGTTCATGGGAAACGCTTGAAATAAAGTCGTTTTTCATCTGCTCGGAAAGCTCCAGTTCGCTTGCCATATGGTTTACAATATCGCACAGCTCGCCTATCTCGTCGTCGTTTTTCTTTGTAATTCTTACGGAGAAGTCTCCCATTGCGTAACGCCGCGCCGTTGAGCCTATCTGCCGAACAGGGATAACTATGGACTTGATAAAGTAAAGTCCCGAAGCAAACATCAGTATCAGTATTGCCAAGCAAATTACAATAAATATCAAAGCGATCACAGATACGCTTCTGTCAATTCTCTCCATAGACGAAACGAGACGTACAGCCGAGTACCCCAAATCGTTGTCCGGGAGCATAAGACAAACCGCCATTATATTTTCTCCGCTTGAAATTTTTCCTGTGTAAAAACCGCTTGTGCCGCTTGAAAGAGCCTGACTGAAATCATCCATACTGTCAAGACTTTCCTCCGGCACAAACCCTGAGGAGGTCAGACCTACCCTGCCGCTGCTGTCAACAACCATAAGCTCCGTCTTATCCTTTTCGTTCCAATTTTCAACAATTGAACGCACCTCTGCCGAAAAGCTTGCCGCAGGGTCGTTGTAGGAGCGCTGCAAAATGCTGGATATCATATTGATACGGGAGGTCAGATACTGCCGCGCTGTGCCGTAATAATAGCTGCGGACAAAAACCGTGCCGCTTATAACAACGGCAAAAAGCATAATTGAGATCACGCCAAGGTTGTTTACCAGCCAGCGGCGTGTTATTGTTACCCTGCGCAAGCCTCTTCTGCCTCCTTTTAAAGCTTGGAAAATCTATTCTCAGCAATAATTTTACATGGACTCCTCGTCCTCTTCGTCGGGGTCTTTCACCGACCATTTGTAGCCGAAGCCCCATATTGTGGATATGTACCTGGGGTTTGAAGGCTCGTCCTCAATCTTCATTCTTATACGGCGGACGTTCACGTCCACAATTTTATCATCTCCGTAATAGTTGTCACCCCATATATGACTTAGTATAGACCCTCTGTCAAGAGCTGTTTCGGCGTTGAGAATAAAGTATTCCAAAATTTGATACTCCACCTGTGTAAGATCAACAGGCATATCGTCCTTTGTAACTGTCCTGCTTTTAAGATTAAGCAGGAAGGGACCCGATTCGATCGTCTCGGATTCGTCGTCCTCGTCCGCCTCGCGGGGGACAACGCTCATGCTGACCCTGCGGTATATCGCGTCTATCCTCGCCGTAAGCTCCGACGGTGAGAACGGCTTTGTAATATAGTCGTCAGCTCCGAGCATAAGACCGCTTACCTTATCCATTTCCTGGGTTTTTGCGGAAAGCATGATAATACCCAAGGTGCTGCTTTTTTTGCGCAGGGTCTTGCAGACCTGAAAGCCGTCGATTCCCGGCATCATAATATCGAGAATGGCAATATCAAAGCGTCCCCGTTCCTCCTCAAAAACTTTAATTGCGTCCTCGCCGCAGTTTACGTCCACAACGTCGTAGCCTGCTCTTTTCAGGTTTATTACCACAAAGTCTCTTATAACGTCCTCGTCCTCGCAAACAAGTATACGTTTCATAAAGTTACCGCCTTTCTATTAATACTAATTTGCTCCTAAAAGCGCAGATTTTTTACACGCTTTTTAGTCGCAAATTAGTATAAATGCAAGATTATTGGTGCAAGAAGCAATAAGCCGTTCCCGCCATTATACTATGATATAGAAATTATTGTTTATTTCCGTGCTTGTCAGTACCAAAGGCTCATACTCAATGTCGGGGAGCTTTACGAAATAATTCGTGTGATTGTTGCTCTTTAAAAGCGTGTAGCCGTTTTCAACAAACGCTTCGGTCTCATAGTCCCCGGCAACGGCTATGCGCATAAGCTCGATGCTGCTGTTTGTAATGTCCGTCTGAAATCTGTAAAACACAATATCCCCCGTGGCGCTGTCCTTTTTGGCTGTAACGACGCCTTCCCACCTGCTGGGGAATATAAAGCAGTAGCCGTCCGCAATGCTGTAGTAGCTTGAATATTTTTTTACAATGCTGTAGTTGTCAAAAACGTTCCAGTCGGTGCGGTACAGGCTGTCCCGCGAGCCTTGTGCATACCCCGGGAACGGCGTAAGAGTAGGTATCTCAACAATACCGTCAAGGTCTATATCGGTGCTTAAATAGCCAGCCTGACGGCGAGTATTTTCTATCATGCCCGACTCTCCGAGATAAAGAGGATTACGCAGATTTCCATTCATGGAATAAATAATTTCCGTCGTAAGCTGTCCCCCCGAAAGACCGTCTATAAATATCGCAGGAGTCTCCGTGCCGACATATCCCGATATAACGTTCACAAAATCCGCCGCGCTTTCGTCGAGAGCGATGCTTCCCGTTTCGGAGACGGAGCCGTCCTCCGAGCTGCGTGACACAAGGCTCATGGAAGCCTTTTTGAGCTGATTGCCGGGACGTATAAGTACAAGATTGTCAAGACCGTCTCTGTCCATATCAAGAACGAACATTGTGCTGTAATTATCGGAATAATCGCTGAAAAGCCTGCCGTCGTCATAGCTGTACACCACAGCGTTTTTTTCGCCCGACAGCAGGGTATAGCCAATTATTACGCTCATTTTTTCCGAGTTTCCTATATCTGCAAAAATAATTCGGTCGATCCCTGTGCCAACGCCTGCGTGGTCATAAACGCTCTGCCACTCGCCGTCTGTCATGTCTATAATATTTATGCGGACGTTTCCCGCACCCTCGCTTTCTCCCGCCTTCTCATAGAATACAAGAGCCTCGTCAAACTCATCACCGTCTATGTCAGCAAAAACAAAGGCGGAGCGGTAATCTCCGTAACGTGGATACCGAAGCGTAACATCTCTTCCGGCAGACCGAACGAGCGCGCCGTATACCGCATTCTGCTCCTCGGAGAGCTTAGGCGGAGACAGCAGCAGATCCACAGAGCCTGCAAAGGAACAGCCTGAAAACGCTGCCGCAAATATAAAAGAAAGCGCGCATAAAAATATTTTTTTCAGCGGCAACGGTTTCACCTCCCGACAAAAGGGCGCAGAACGGAAAGGCATACCTTCCCCTGCGCCCATGATCGTTTATTATTCTCCTATAGACTTCATACCCTCGGTCTTAATTGTAGCATTAGACCTGTTCCAGCGGCGTCTGCCGTCAAGATTAAGCTTAGGCATAACTCTGTACACGTAAGTGCTCCAGAACACGGCGACTATCGCAACGGTAACAAAAATAATTCCAACGTCCGCAAGAGCGGGAGAGCTAAGACCGTCTCTTTCGGAATATATCTTTGTAAAATACATGATATATCTCGGTATTACGGAAACTGCCGCAAATATCGAAGCCGCATATCCCGAAATGCACAGCCAAAAGCGGGTGTGCTTCTTTTCAAAGCCCGCAAAGAATTTTGCAGCCTGAAGGAAGAAAAATCCTGACGTCATAGCTGTGAGCATTATATATATCTTATCGGAATAGACACCGATAAGATGATCATCTGCGATCATATCAAATATCTCAAGGAGCTTCCATATCGAAAAGAATGAAAGGAAAACGCAGTTGCCCTTTGAAAATCCTTCGCCTTTAAGAATATTCGCACCCGTGGAAATAAGGGTAATTACTGTTATTATCGCACATATATAAACAAACCAGCTCAGAACCGACACTCCCGCAAAGGCAAAAACAGGCTCTTCCTTTGTTGAAATGGCTTTGTTTCTCTGGGCTATAACTGACAGATCCATAAAAATGTCAAATATTATAAGACCAGCCATAAGGAACATTACCGCTCCCGATTTTGGAGATATTTTCTTGTTCAAGCGTTCAGCCTTTAAACGCATGGGATTGATAAGAATACACGACTTTATCGCCTTGTCTCTAGACTGACCCAGTATCATTATTGCAAATATCAGCACAAAGCCGATTATAAGCGCCCAAACGGTGTAATTTTTTCCGGGAGAGCTGTCAATGTATTTTCCCGTTTTAAAATTCATATTCGTCTGGAGCTGGATCGTTCTTGCCAGCACAGCCGCAACCAGCGTCAGAACATAGGCTGCCATTGAAGCTTTCTTGTCAAGCTTGACCTTAGATGGCTTATAGGCTTTTACAGTTTTTTCTTTCATGTCCGTATCCCCTCTAATTGGATTTACCGTATGTTTATACAGCATTATTTATACATTGAGTATATTATGTACGATACCTTATAAAATATTATCTTTCCTCGATAGGAACATATTTACGCCGTTTTGCAACAGCCTTGTATGCGGGACGTATTATCCGCTTGCCTGTTATAAGCTCCTCTATCCTGTGAGCCGACCAGCCGACTATCCTTGCCACCGCAAACAGCGGGGTATTCAGTTCAACCGGGATCTTTAACATTCTGTACACAAGTCCCGCATACAGGTCAACGTTTGCACACATCACCTTTGTGCTGCCCTTGACCTCGGCGAAAACCTTTGGAGTAAGCCTTTCAACAGCGTCCAGCAGCAGGAATTCCTCCTCGAATTCCGTTCCCGCCGCAAGCTTCATGGCGTTCTCCTTTAGTATGACCGCTCTCGGGTCGGATAATGTATATACCGCGTGACCCATTCCGTAAATAAGACCCGTGCCGTCTCCCGCCTCGCCTCGGATAACCTTTGCAAGATAATCTGCGACCTGACCGTCGTCATGCCAGTTAGAAATATTTTCCTTAAACTCCTCAAGCTGACGGATCACCTTTATGTTAGCTCCGCCGTGCCTGTGACCCTTCAAGGAACCTATTGCTCCCGCATATGCGGAGTACGCGTCAGTACCCGAAGATGTAAGCGTCCTGCACGTAAAGGTGGAGTTGTTTCCGCCGCCGTGCTCAACATGGATTATCAGCATAAGGTCAAGAAGCCTTGCCTCCTCCTCGGTATAGACCCTGTCCATACGCAGCGTTGAAAGTATAGTCTGCGCTGTGCACTCGTCGGGATTAAGTGGATGCATATAAAGGCTTTCGTGGTCGAACACACGCCGCTTTATCTGATAAGCGTCCACCATTGCGGAGGGAAGTCTCGCTATAATTTTTACCGCCCTCAGCAGCTCGCTCTCAATACTCTGATCCTCAGGATCGTCATCGTCATAAGAATAAAGAGCAAGGATCGAACGAGCCATTTTATTCATTATATTCTTTGACGGAGCTTTAAATATCATATCCTCGGAAAATCCTGCGGGAAGCTCTCTGAATTCGGAAAGCAGAGCGTTGAAATGTGAAAGCTGGATTTCAGACGGAAGCTGCCCGAAAAGGAGCAGGTAAGCGGTCTCCTCAAAGCCGAAGCGACCTTTTTTCGTAGTGTTTTCCACAATATCGTTAATGCTGTAGCCGCGATAGATAAGCTCGCCGTCCACAGGTTCACGTTCGCCCTCGTTGACGATATAGCCGTGAACATTACATATATTGGTAATCCCCGCCATAACGCCGCTGCCGTCACTGTTGCGCAGACCGCGCTTCACCTGATATTTTTCATAAAGCGAGGGAGCGATTTGGTTATTTTTTATAAATTCATCGCATAAGCTTTTAAAAGCAGCTTTATCGTAATTATTATTCAGAACAAAGTCCTCCAATCATGTAAAACTATACACTCTATATTTTACAACAAAATTGCATTATTGTCAAGAATTTTTTTAATTAACAATTAATAATTAATATTTATGTTTCTGGGCTGCCGATCAAATCAAAAGGAGAATTTTACCATGAAGGAACTATTAAAAATCACAGGAATATTCGCATTATTGCTGGCAGTTATACCTGCTCTTTCGCTTTTCGTCCCCCAAAGGACGTTCGCGGAGGACGCTCCCGCCGACGGGACAGTCCAAACGGAAACAGTACCCTCCGCCGAAACGGAAAGCGGGGAGACAACTGCAAAAAAAGAAAAAGAAGAAAGTCCCGCCGATACAATAAAAGTGCTGGATTTTACAAGCGGTCAGGTCATGGAGCTTTCCATGCGGGATTATGTACTCGGCGCGGTGCTTGCGGAAATGCCTGCCACATATTGCTCCGAGGCTTTAAAGGCGCAGGCGGTTGCGGCGAGGACTTACGCTCTGCGGCAGCGGGAAAAGCAGCGGCTTTCCCCCGATCCAGAGCTTATGGGCGCGGACATTTCCAACGACAGCAGGAAATTTCAGGCATATTTTACCCCCGAGCAGGCTAAGGACTTTTACGGCAGCGGCTATGAGGCGTACTGCCAAAAGGCAGTCGATGCTGTTGACGATACGGACAGGCTTGCTCTTTTTTATGATGATGAACCGATAGTTGCGGCTTTCCACTCAACGTCGGGAGGAAAGACCGAAAGCGCGGAAGTCGTGTGGGGAAACCCCGCCCCATATCTTGTCCCCGTGGAAAGTCCAGAAGATACCGAGTCCCCCACGTATTTGGAGGAGGAGGTCTTCACCGAAAAGGAATTCCGTAAAAAGCTTGAAAAGGAGCTTCCCGACGCGGACTTTTCCGTACCCGCGGGAGAGTGGATAGAGATACGCGAGACAAGCACTTCCGGGACTGTTACCGAAATGCTTGCGGGGGGAGAAAAGTTGTCGGGGACTGATTTCCGCAGTATTTTCTCCCTGCGGTCGGCGAATTTTACCGTGGTGTACAACGCCGACGAGGAAAATTTTTACGTCACCACCAAAGGCTGCGGACACGGCGTGGGACTTAGCCAGTACGGCGCAAACGCCATGGGCGAAAACGGCAGCGATTTCAGGGAAATTCTTTTGCACTATTATACAGGAGCGGAAATAAAGGAGTATTGATTTCCACACAATACATATAAAAATCGGGAGAACGCTCAAAACGTCCTCCCGAAATTTTATTCTTCAGCCTCCTCCTCATTTTCTTTCAGCATTTTTTCAAGGACTTTATTGTTCCGCCTTGCGAAAAAACAGTCGCAGAGTACCATTATTCCGGGCATTATAAGAATTACGACAGAAATAGGGTTGCTTGTATACACCACAGACATAAGTCCCAATATCAGAACTATCACATATACTGTCGCTGAAGCGGGTTTCCCCATAGCGGCGGCATATGTTGGGTTCATAACACCCTTTGCCGATACCTTTGCGGAGTACACTATGTGAAAAACAGAAGCCGCCGCCATAAGAGCGATACTGTACACCGTAAAAGCTGTGTCATTGTCATTTGCCGCGTAAGCAAAAGCTGACATTGAAAAGAAATACATAAACCAATAGCAAGCTCTGAACAGCTTAAAGCCTATTTCATGGTTTTGTGATTTCTGCATTTCGTCAAAGCCGTTTTCGCTGAACAGACCTCCCGCGCCGTTTTCAGGCAATATTTTATCGTAGGTATCCTTCGGCTTTTCTTCGGGAATGTTATACTTATTGTTTGTCATAGTTATTCCTCCTCGCTTTCGTCTTTCAGCATTTTTTCAAGGACTTTCATATTGCGGCGGGCGCACAGACATTCCGTCAGCATTATGGACACCGCCAGCTCCGAAAGAATGAAGAGCGTTACCGTTGTTCCGCTCCAATGGCATACGAGGGAAACTATACATACCGCTCCCATAAATCCCGTAAGAACAATGGCGCATATAAGGCTGCCTTTTTTAGACATCTGCGCTGCGTATTTGGGACTCATAACGCCCCGTTTGGAAACGCTCAGCGAATATTCCAAACGGAACAGCAGAGCCAGTACGCAGGCTAAAAAGCCCGCCGCGGTCAAAGCAGCATTGTCAAATTCCGAACCCCACCACGCCGCGCTCAATGAGGCGGCAAAGGACACTACCCAGTAATTCTGCATAAGCTTATAAGCGATCTTGTAGTTTTCAGCCTGCTGCATTTCGTCAAGAGTGCTGTCGTCAAACAGCGTACCCTCGTCGGAAACGTTAGTTTTTCTATTGTTCATCGCTCTCGTCCTCCTTTGTCATTTTTTCAAGGACTTTCATATTTTTTCTTCCGCAAAAGGAATTGCCGAGGTACATAGCTCCTAAATTTATCCAGACCCAAACGGTAACAAGATCCGAATCCCCTTTTATCAGCTTGATCACCCACGCCAATACAAGAATGAAACATAATATAATGCATATTATATTTGCCCAAGAGCTTGCGAACTTAGCGTTCATCAGTCCCTCGGACGCTAACCTTGCAAGATAAACAATATAGAATGCCGTACATACCGATAAAAGCCCCGCGCCGATATACATAAAGGTATTGTTTTCAAGATACGCGGCAATGAATGATACTGCAAAAGCGGCGGCGTACTGTACCCAAAAAAGCGTGCGGAAAAGCTTGAAGCCTATTTTGTATTTTTTTGCAAGCTGCATTTCGTCAAAGCCTTTTTCGCTGAACATATCGTTGTAACCCATTGTTTTTTCTTCTGGAACGTTGTATTCGTTATTTGTCATAATTATTCCTCCTCGCTTTCGTCGGTATCGTCCATGCTGTCCTCGTCAAGGACTTTAAAATTCTGCTTGCCACAGACGTGGGAAATAACAGCGTTAGCAACTGCCGCCGCGGTAAGTACTATTATAGTTATCGTGGGTGGGTCAAATTTCATTTCATCGTCCGTGAAAAATCTTATCAAAAACGGTACGACAACGAACATGGCTATAACGATACTGCCCCTGCTCTCCCACATAGTGGCGGTAATGCCGTTTATCGCGCCGTGCTTTGAAGCCTTGATACTGTATACGTTGAAGCATATTATTGCCAGCAAAAAGTAGGTTGCGGCAACATACTCGGCAGGTATTTGCAGTCCCGTAAGCGTGGGCAGGACAAGCCATATCATCGAAAGTACCGCCGCGCCGTAGTAAAGCGCCTTAAAGCATTTTGACAATATCCTGTTTTGTATAGCGGACTGTCTCTCGTCCATTCCGTAATCGCTGAAAGCGTCCACATAATTTCTTTCTCTTGATTTGTCTGCCATGATTATTCCTCCTCGTTTTCGCCGTCTGCGGCAATGCTGTCGCGGACTTTTCGATTGAGCTTTACACAATACCAGCTTATACACTCATAGGTGTATGACATACAAAGCCATACTATAAAAAACGTCAGATATTTGCCCATATTTTCGTAGCCTGTCTTGTGCAGCAGCTTAGTCATAATAACGCTCATTACAGGCGTTAAGGGAATTATAAAATTTAACGCTGCTACGGTATATTTAAGCCCGTTAGTTCCTTTTTGGTATCGGGAAAACGAGTCCAAAACACCTTTTTGAGCGGCACGTATATTGTAAAGAGACAGGCAGAAATACATTATGCCGTAATTAATCAAAAGCATGATTTGTATTGACGGCGGCACATTATCCTCCGTGCCGATAAAAATAAACATCGTAAAAAACATTGCGAAAGAATTTAAAATATACCACAGCCACAAAGATTTGTGTTCCAATTCAAAGCTAAGCGTTTTCTGCATTTCATCGGCAACGACCTGTTCTTCCCAATACGTACTGTTTTCTTTTTTATTTTTTTCAGACATAAAAATCTTCCTTTCCCAATATTAAATATCAACTGTCGATCCAGCCGTCCCAAAAGACCTCGTCCAAGGTTTTCCCCAACGCCCTGCATATTGATATGCACAGGTTCAGGGTGGGGTTATAGTCACCCTTTTCAATGGCGTTTATGGTCTGTCTGGACACCCCCACCTTTTCGGCGAGAGCCTGCTGGGACATATCCATTGCCGCCCTTGCGGATTTTAATTTTAAGTTTTTTGCCACTATATCGCCTCCCGTTGTATTAATAATATCATACACATTACTTTTTGTCAAGTATATTTGACAAAAAGATTTTAATATTTGATATTTTGTCAAGCTGCAAAAAAATTCCTGTCCCCAATAATGCACTTTTTACAAAATTGAACAAAAATGCTTTCGGTAACTTTTCACAAACTGCACCGCTGTGTAAATTGTGCAAAAATGCTTTTGATCAAGCGCATAAAAATGACCGCACGGTTTAATACCGTGCGGTCGGAAAAGGTAAAAATATTTCGCGGATATTTGTATATCGCTGTTTCCCTAAAATTCATTGTGGTGTATATTTTTAGCCGGCTTCGACTGTTGAGACCTTCAGCATATTGGTGTTGCCCGCAATGCCGAGGGGGATACCCGCAGTCAGCACAACAAGGTCTCCCTTTGCTATAAGTCCGCTTTTTTCGGCTGCAACTATCGCGCTGTCAAAAAGCTCGTCAGTATTGTCCTTTTCGTCCATTAAAACAGGGTAAACTCCCCAGCTCATGCTCATCTGCCTAAGCACAGTTTCGTTGGGCGTACACCCGATTATCATGCAGGAGGGGCGGAATTTTGACAAATGTCTCGCAGTAGTTCCCGATTTTGTAACAGTTATGACTGCCTTAGCCTCAATATCGTGAGCAGTGGTAACTGCAGCGTGGGAAATAGCGTTTGTCATGTTCTTCACCGTAGAAATGGGACGCTTTGAAAGGCGGCTGATATAATTTATATCCTTTTCTGTAGTCTCGGCGATAAGAGCCATTGTGTGCACCGCTTCAACAGGGTGCTTACCCGCGGCGGTCTCTCCCGAAAGCATGATAGCGCTTGTACCGTCGTAAATAGCGTTTGCAACGTCGGTTATCTCCGCACGGGTAGGACGTGGATGCGTTATCATTGATTCAAGCATCTGAGTTGCTGTAATAACCTGTCTGCCGGCATTATATCCCTTTTTGATGATGGATTTCTGAATTGCTGGAATCTGCTCGAACGGTATCTCAACGCCCATGTCTCCTCTTGCGACCATAATTCCGTCAGCAGCTTCGATTATTTCATCTATGTTGTTTACGCCGTCCATATTTTCAATTTTGGCAATAATTCTCGGAGTACTCCAGCCAAGACTTTTGGTAAATTTTTTCAGGTAATTAATGTCAGCGGAGGAACGTACAAAGGAAGCGGCAATAAAATCATAACCCATTTTTGAACCGAATTCAAGATCGCTCATGTCCCGTTCAGAAAGATAGGGCATGGAAAGCTCCACACCTGGGACGTTTATACCCTTGTTATTTGAGACTGTACCGCCCGAAATTACACGGCACACAATGTCCGTAGCGGTGATCTTTTCGGCTTTAAGCTCGATAACGCCGTCGTTGATGAGAATAGCTGTTCCCACAGAAATATCTGCGGGAAGTCCCTTAAAGGTAATGGAAGCCCTTTCCGCCGTGCAGGGTATATCCTCGGTGGTGAGGGTGAAAAGGTCGCCGTCCTTTATCTCAACAGGCTTATCGTCAACAAATTTCCCCAAACGTATCTCGGGACCCCTTGTATCGAGCATTGTTGCGACAGGAAGCCCAAGCTCGTCACGGAGACGAACGACCTGTTCAAAACGGCGCTTGTGTATCTCGTAATCGCCGTGGGAGAAATTGAACCGCGCCACATTCATGCCTGCAAGCATCATTTCCCTTAAAATTTTATCGTCGTCGGTGGCGGGACCGATAGTGCAGACAATTTTGGTTTTTCTCATAAAGCAACATTCCTTTACAGTTTATTTTTACAAAATTTTTTCCATTTATCATATTACACTATTTTTGTCAATATGTCAATGCAAAATTCACACCAACTGAAATAAATTTGCATTGCTGCAATAAAAACACCGGAACAGAACAATGGACACTACCTGCTCCGCATTTTCAAAACAGCTTCCTCCGCGGAAATACACTCTGCGTATCTGCCGTTCCACATGAAATTGTTGTAGTATTCATAGCTTTTTTCGGCGGTCATAAATTTGTTGTCAAAGGTAGTATTTGCGTACTGCGGGACAATTATTTTGTACCCCCGCTCAAAGCCGCATTTTACCGCCGCGTCAATGCAGTAATCGGTTTGCAGTCCCGTGATTATCAGTTCCGTTTCGCCTTTTTCCGATAAATATTCCGCAAGTCCCGTGTCTTTAAAGGGACTGTTCACCTGCTTGTCAAATATTTTTTCGTCCTGTTCGGGAGCAAATCCTTCGTAAATTTCAAAGCCGTCAAGTCCCTTTGTCATTGGAGTCCCCGTGCCGTCGTCATGGCGGACGAAAATAACTTCAACGCTGTTTTCCCGAGCTGCTTTTATCAGCATTTTTACGTTGGAAACAAACTCGCTGAATTTGTATAAGCGTTCGTTTGTGATCTCCTTTTGCGCGTCGATAACAAGCAGTACCATAAATTATCCTCCAAATTTTTTTAAATTTCTGTACTTTTCAGAAATTCATAAATTTCCTTTACGAATTTATCTCCTCTTGACATACTTTTTTCACCCAAAACATTTGGCATAATATAAACCCCGGAGTACCAGTCCCAGTATACAAGAATGTTCATACGACTAAGTATGCCGGTACCGAAATGCTGTTCGATAACTTTTTCCACGTTTTCAATATCGCGGGATTTAAGACTGTAATTTTCACAGGATAAATGCCCACTCGCAGTTTTGAAAAGTTTCCATTCGCCTTGCATTTTTATTCTCCTCTTTCTGCACTGCATACAAATTAATCTCCCAAGCAGGGATATAAAGCTTATGCCGTACATAAAAATTCAGCTTGGAATTGATATTCCGTTTTTGCTATTTATACAGCTTGTGTTCCTCGTAAAACTTTTTCAATTCTGCTTTCCGTTCATCGGGGAGCAGCTTTTTCGGCACGCCCTGCAAAGCGCCCTCCAGCGCAAGCAGACGGTATATGCACGCGGACGGATCAATGCTCTGTATCTTCAGCCAAGCATTTTCTGCGCCGAATTTTTTCAAGTCCTCATATGTGAAAATATCAACAGCGTTTAGCTGTTCCTCCACCTTTTCGCCTATGTTTGGCAATTTGCTTAATTCGCCCATTTTAACTACCTCCATTTTTAATTAAGATTTTCTTTTGTACTTGCTGTAAACTGTTGCAACAACGCCAAACGAAATGATCTGTGCCGTCATGATCCGCACGATCTGCATTTCATCTTCTCCGCTGTCCGTTACAACATGAAGCATATTGGTCGCAACCGTATTATTAAAGAAATGGTCAGCCGCTCCCAGCCAGAGATTTCCCGTCATTCTGTAAAGCAATCCCCATTTTATGCTCATCAATCCGGAAAGGATGATGTAACCCGCTGTAAGCAGAAGCATTTGACCGAACTCCAATTCACCGTCAATGAAGCTCCTGACAGGCATAACAAAATGCCATACCCCGAAAAACAGAGCGGCAGCCAAATTGGCTTTTATAAAGGAATACTTGTCCGAAAGTATCTTGACAAAAAAGCCGCGGAACAGTCCTTCCTCCATCCAAACATTAACTAAATTAAAAGCAATGCAGAGCAGGAAAAAAATTATTTCCGTATTTTTGACCGCTGTACCTGTAAGAGAAAACCCGCTTATGTAGAGTTCAATATGCGCCGCGCTGCCCCTTGTCGATAAAATAGTCATTTCAGCGCCGTAGGAAACAGCGAAGCAAACCGCGCTTAGCAGCAGTCCCTGTAAGATGTTTTTCATAAAACCGTGCCTGCCGAATCCAATATCACTCCATTTCATATTCGCGGCTTTCAGTACGAAAAACAGCAGAACGATACCGACAGCCTTGTGGATCAGATTTTCACCTATCACCGTTTCATCGGTTCGTACTGCAAAGTATTCGATAAATCTGGCGCACAAACAAACAGCGAACAAAATGCAGCATATAATAATAGGGTTCTTTTTAATATATTTTTCTATTCGGCTTGCTTGGAACCTATCGTCAAACGCTTCGGTTATCATAATTATTCTCCTTTTTGCATTTTGGTACTGCGTACAAATTAGTCTCCCAAGCAGGGATATAAAGCTGATGTCTGATATAAAATTTCAAATCAGGATTGATACTTTTTATCAGCAGCGGCAGATCGAACATATCCTCGTTTCGATGGTAAAGGGAGCATAGTATTTTTGCGCCGTTTTCAATGTGTCTCCTCGCGCCCAACAATGCCTCACGCTCGCCGCCCTCAACGTCCAGCTTCAATATTGTAACATTTTCGGTGACTGCTTTGTCCACCGCAAGTACAGGTATCTCCACAGTCTTTCCCGAACCCTTTTCACGGGACATTCTCCCCTCATTGGCGGAAAAAACAGTCATGCCGTTTTCACGTCCCGCAGCAGCATTAAACAAAGTGACTTTATCGCTGTCGGTAAGATTTTTTGTAAGCTTGCGAAAATTTTTCGGGTTAGGCTCAAACGCGTAAAGGTGACGGAAATTCCCGCCGCAGGATTTGCAGGCTTCGATAAATTCCGCTGCGGTATCTCCGTTATACGCGCCCAAGTCCGCAAAAACCTCATCGCTGCCGAGAGGGATAATATTGCCGTAAATTTCCTCTTTCGGGGACGTGCAGTTATTAAGGTATTCTATCTTGCCGCTTATCTTAAAATTAAGCACGTCCGCGTAGGTCTGCCGCGATTTTTCGTCCGCAAGCATATCATAGACCGCTTGTATTTTCTCGACATTTTTTTGACAGTATTCATATGTAAAAAGTCCCTCCCCCGCCACGGGGACGTCGGGTGCAAGGAGGGTGTGCCGCTTTGCAATTTCGTTTATCCTGTCGTAAAGACTCCGGTACCCAGCCGCAAAGGCGAGGACTACCACAAAGTCGTCGATAAGATTTTCGATTTGCGAAAGAGTATGCACCAAATGCCCCTGAAAGGTGTGTCCGCGGACAAATTCGTCGCTGGCAAAAAATCCCGCAAGCGGTATACCGTACTGTTCGAATACCCGCATTATTTTCAGAGCGCCGTCCCCCATGCCATAGATGAATATGGGCAGCTCGGTGCTTTTTAAATAGTCCCAGCAATCCGTTTTTTCGACAATAAAATCAAGCATTGGTCAGTCCTCGTCGTCGTGGTCGCACTCCATGCGGTCGGGAGCTATCATGTCCCTGCCCCTTGTGCGGTACTTGTCGCGTTGAATGTCAACGTGCTTTTCAAGAACTTCCATAAAGCCTCTGGGGTCTTTTATAGACGTTACCTCTTTCACAGGAGTGTCGGCGTCGCGGCAGTTTATAATGACCGTACCGCAGCCGAAAATACGCTGTCCGATAGGAAGCTTAAGGCTCTTGTCGATAACGCGGTAAAGCTCAAGCTCGTCCTCGGTAATGGAGAGAAAGCCTTTGCGGGTGATAAATTTTTTCTCCGTAAGAATATACCTTGTAAACGAGATCGGCAAGCCGAAGAGCGTCCGTTTTTTGTCCGTCCATATCCAGTTCTGTTCAGTTTTTGCCATAATATCAACCCTTTTCAGATAAATTTTCTGTAATAATTATACTATATTTCACGGTGAAAAGCAACCTTTACTTTATTGAATTTATCAATGCTTTCAGAAGCTTTATAAGACGCTTTTTTTCGGCATCCGAAAAGCTTCCCGCAAGCTTCAGAAGCTCCTGCTGTTCAGGTGAAAGACTGCTGCCGGAAAGCCCTTTTTTGTTGTTTGTCAAGCCCGCGATATAGTCAAGACTTACGTCGTAATATTTCGCAAGGGCAATTGCGCGTTCAAACGGTATCTCGCTTGTACCCTTTTCATAGACCGCGTAATATTGGTAAGCCGTACCCAGATAATCGGCGACCTCACGTTGGGTTTTGTCGCTGTCCTCCCGCAGATCTCTTATTCTTGGATAATGTGCCATGATATATCTTGCCTCCTTTTAAAGAAATATAACATATTTCTTTATTTTTACTTGACAAATCAAATATATGTATGTTATAATATGGGTAAAATCCTCGTAATATGTTGGATTTTGTCAAAAAATGAAAGGAGTTGTTAAATAATGAGCAACGAAGGAGTAATAGCAATCGGAATTCTGATTTACACAATTTTAGGAATGATAGCGGTAAAATATGTAAAGGCAAACATATTTGGAGTAGTTGCCGAATATACGAACAGCCTATACAATTTATTTGTGAAAAACATTGTTTGGGGAATGGCTTTCGGTTGGCTTGCAATACCTGTTGCGCTTATACATTGGCTTGTCGTAGGTCGAAACAGATAAAGGGATTTTGAACCTATAAGCGAAAAATATTTTGCCGCACTGTCAGAAGTGCGGTATTTTTACACAAATGTAGGTTTGTCAATGAAGCGTTACAAAGGTTTTAGAAAACTATGCCGAAAGTTAAGAAAGCCTTAACATAATCGGCAGGAGATTTCCAATTATAGCAATCCATAAAAATAACCTTACAAGCAAGCAGAGGAAAACCAACCAAAGCAATCAGATTGAGAAACAAAGGAAAAAGCGAGATCAACAGCAGAAGGTAATTCGGAAAGTACTCTAACTTTCAGCTTTCGTAAAATGGCTTTTATCTTAGACCACA
>JAAGKN010000981.1_pt1 | contig 56131 bp, 68 predicted proteins | sample 6206371 | NCBI WGS metagenome assembly JAAGKN01 (sample SAMN11533720, study PRJNA540317) | gut metagenome | isolation source: fecal pellets from male and female animal of same cohort | host: Peromyscus leucopus | place: USA:CA | collected 2017
CGAAGATCCTGTTAACAATCCGATTGAGTATATTTTGGAATCGATTAATACAATTTATTCAATCAAGCATAAAAACGGTGCAATCCGCCGTGTAAATGTTAATATTGCTGCAACTACGGTTGAAAATTATAAAAAACTTCAGGATGCAGGAATAGGCACATATATTTTGTTTCAGGAAACATATCACAAAGAAAGTTATGAAACTCTTCACCCTACAGGACCTAAACATAATTATAAATACCATACGGAAGCTATGGACAGAGCTATGCAGGGCGGAATTGATGATGTCGGCTTAGGTGTTTTGTTCGGGCTTGAAAGCTATCGTTATGAATTTGCAGGACTTTTAATGCATGCAGAACATTTGGAAGCTGTTTACGGTGTCGGCCCGCATACAATAAGTGTTCCGCGTATCAAAAAAGCAGATGATATTAATCCTGATGAGTTTGATAACGGAATTGATGATGATATTTTTGCAAAAATTACTGCATGTATCAGAATTGCAGTTCCTTATACAGGCATGATTGTTTCAACCAGAGAAAGCGCAGAATGCCGTGCAAGACTTTTAAAACTTGGTGTTTCTCAGGTTTCAGGCGGTTCAAAAACAAGTGTCGGCGGATATTTTAATCCGATGCCGGAAAAAGATGATTCCGCACAGTTTGATGTTTCTGACAGACGTTCTCTTGATGAAGTTATTAAATGGCTTATGGAACTGGGGTATTTGCCAAGTTTCTGTACGGCTTGCTACGGAAGCGGAAGAACAGGTGACAGATTTATGGAAATTTGTAAATCTCAGCAGATACAAAATTTCTGCCACCCGAATGCTATTATGACTTTGAAAGAATATTTGGAAGATTATGCATCGCCTGAAACCAAAGCAATTGGTGGTAAGTTGATATCTAAAGAGGTTGAAACACTTACAAATCTTAGAAAATCTACAGAAGATAATCTCGCAAAGATAGAAAACGGCGAACGTGGATTTTGTTTTTAATAAGCGTGGCCGCTAATGGTAAGCTAGAATAATTTAAACGGTTTATAACGTTTAACATCGCCCATTTCAAGGTATTTTCCGCATTTGCATTTTAATGTGAATTTACCTGTTTTACTGTTGACTATTTTCAGCTTGTAAGGATTTGGGATGAAATATTTCCCTTTATAAGTTATGTAACAAGGAAGCCAGGGGTGGAATGCGCGTATTCTGGCATGGATTTCTTCTGCTGTTTCTCTTTCGAAATCAAGCATCATATCTTCAGGTTTAATATTTGGAAAATATGTTGCCTCGTTTTCGTTTTGTGCAATCGGAATTACAAGTCCGTATTCTAGTTTTTTCAAGACTTCTGCGCACATTAAACGTGCCTGAAAAACAGTCCGCTCTTTTAACTCTTTTCCTGTATCATTAGGCAAAATTTTTATTTCTTTTTGAGCAAGAATTGCTCCTTCATCAAACTTTTTATTTACAAGATGAAATGTTAAACCCGATTTGGTTTCACGATGTAAGATAGTTTGTAAATAAGGATTCGGACCTCTGTATTTCGGGAGTATTGACGGATGAACATTAACCGTTGCAATAGTTGGAAGGTCAATAATTTCTTTTTTTAATTTTTCGCCCCATGTTCCGACTAAAATTACATCTGCATTAAGCCTTAATATTTCTTTTTTGAAGGCTTCTGAGTTTGCGGATTTGCATTTAATTTCGTGTAATTTGTATTGTTTTATCAGCGTTAAATCGTGCGAAGTTTTGAAAAAATCAGAAAACTTTCGGCGCATTGTGCTTTCGTACCTGAAAACTCCCGCAATCTCGCATTCGGCATCAATTGTGCCTTCTATGAGATTGCTAAGCATTTCGCCTTTACCTAAAATAACAACTTTCATTCTTTTTATCCTTAGGCGGCCTATTCACAAACTTATTAAATATTGGTGAAATTTGTCATACCTGCCTACTGTGTGATTTAGTATTTTATTTTGGATGCTCTGTCCATTTCGCGCTTAAGGTCTTTTTTTGCAATATCATCACGTTTGTCGTGAAGCTTTTTACCTTTTGCAAGACCGATTTCAACTTTTGCAAACCCGTGTGCATAAAAAGACTTCCAATGGAACAATTGTATAACTGTCTTGTTTTACTTTGGTTTGCATTTTTAGGATTTCTTTTTTGTTAAAAGAAGTTTTCTTACACGTTCTGCATCGTGGTTAAAACGGTTTCCCTGTTCGTACGGTGAAATATGGCATTTGTATAGAAAAATTTCGTTATCTTCAATTTTGCAAAAACTGTCTTTCAAATTAATTGCGTTTTTACGGATTGATTTAATTTCAGTTCCTGTCAGCACAATTCCTGCTGCATATTTTTCTAAAATATTGTAGTCATGGAATGCTTTTCTGTTTGTTGTAACGATTTTTCTGTCCATAAGTCCATTATAACACAGATTTATTCATATAGAAAGCATTTTACAATATGTGATGAACCTTTTTCTTCAGGGTGGCAGGTTTTGCATTTTTCCATAACTCTCGGACAGCGGGTATGGAATTTACAGCCTTTAGGCAGGTTGGCAGGTGATGGAAGGTCGCCTTTTAGTAAAACTTTTTTATCTGTTTTGTTAATTTGCGGAACTGCACCTAAAAGAGCTTTGGTATAAGGGTGAAGCGGGTTTGCAAAAATATCTTCTGTTTTGCCGATTTCAACGATTTCTCCAAGATACATTACTGCAGTTCTGTCTGCAAGGTATTTAATCACGCTCATATCGTGTGTGATAAGCAAAAATGTCAGTCCGAATTTTTCTTTTAATTCTTTCAGAAGATTTATAATCTGTGCCTGAATACTTACATCAAGAGCACTTACAGGCTCATCTGCAAGAATAAATTCCGGGTTAAGCATTAAGGCTCTGGCAATTGCAATCCTTTGACGCTGACCGCCGGAGAATTCATGCGGATAAAGTTCAAGGCAGCTTTCGTCAAGTCCTACGAGTTTTATCTTTTCTTTTACGACTTCAATGATTTTTTCTTTTGAATAATCGGTATTAATTTCAAGCGGTTCTTTTAGTGTATCAATTATTTTCATTTTAGGATTTAAGCTTGCATAAGGGTTTTGAAAAACCATTTGTGCAAATTTTCTTAAATCTTGTGCAGGGTAGCTGATTTCACCTGACTTTATGGGTTCAAGCCGTAAAACTGCTTTTGCAAGAGTTGATTTTCCGCAGCCTGATTCTCCCGCAAGTGCAAGAATTTCACCTTTTTTTATCTCGAGAGTAACTCCGTTAACGGCATGGATAATTTGTTTCCCGCCTAAAATACCTTTATTAACCTGATATTCCACATATAAATCGTTAATTTTAATCATAAAATAATTGTAATGCAGTTAAACTTTTAATTCAATCGGGCAACTGTTTACAGTTCTCGACGTCCTTCAATTGCTTTTGCAATAGTAATTTCGTCGGCATATTCCAAATCTGCACCGACAGGAAGTCCGAATGCAATGCGGGAAATTTTTATGCCGAACGGTTTAATAAGTTTGCTCAAATAAAGGCTTGTAGCTTCGCCTTCTACAGAAGGACTGAGTGCAAGGATAACTTCTTTAACTTCCTCATTTGTCAGACGGTTTAAGAGTTCTTTTACTCTGATATCGTCTGCACCGATTCCGTCCATAGGAGAAATTAATCCTTGCAATACGTGGTACAATCCTTTAAATTCGTTAGTTTTTTCAACAGCAATCAAATCTTTTGTTTCTGCAACAACGCAAATAGTGGATTTGTCGCGCTGTGATGATTGGCAAATCTCACAAGGACTTGTTGCCGACAAATTGAAGCAGATTTCGCAAGTTTTAGTATTTTGTTTTGCTGAAATCATGCTTTGAGCAAATTTTTCCACTTCAGACATAGGCATTCTTAATAAATAAAATGCCATTCTTTGAGCAGATTTTGGCCCGACTGATGGAAATTTTTGAAAATGCTCTATTAATGATGCTATTGATTTTGGATAAATCATCTTAGAAATTTAGTCCCGGAATGTTTATTCCGCCTGTAACAGCTTTCATTTTGCTTTCCATTTCTTTAGAAGCTCTGTCGCTTGCTTGCTGGATTGCAGTTGAGATAATATCTTCAAGCATTTCAACTGTTTCAGAATCTACTGAAGATGGATTTTCAGGATTGATAGCTTCAGCTTTTAATTTAATTGATTTGAATTTACCCTGTCCGTCGCAAGTTACAATAACAGCACCGCTTGCTGCTTCACCTGTAATTTCTGTTCTTGCAAGTTCTGCTTGTGTATCTTTGAGTTTTTGCTGCAAGCTTTGAGCTTGTTTCATCATTTGCATAATGTTCATAAATTTTTCCTCTCCTTAGTCTTTTTATACCATGTCGAACAGTATTGTATATCTTATTTAAAACTCTGGCATTGGTTTTTATCGAATTTTATTATATAATAAAAATATGAAAAAATATACCTATGTTGGTGAATCTTTAAAAAAAGGGAAAATTATGCGTTGGACATTTATGCCTTTAAATGTCTATATTGCTCCCATGAAGTTTTATTCAAAACAGGGGCAGGATGCAAAGTATCGACAAATGGTTATAAGAGCGCTTAACGAATGGCAAAATGCTACAAAGGGTAAAGTTTCTTTTAAAGTTGTTGATAATCTTTTGGCATCTAATGTAAATGTTGATTGGAAGCGTGTTGAAAGAAAAGCTCTCGGACATTGCTGTTTTAGTTTTGACGGCTCAAACAGACTTTATGGCGCAGAAGTTGCAATCGGCTTACTGAAGGCTATGGTTCATGCAGGATATATGGATGAAAGTGAAGTTTATCATACAATTTTGCATGAAATCGGGCATGCTATCGGTTTGGGTCACAGCACTAATCCTGCAGATATTATGTATACTCCGCATCAAAAGGGATTAATTCAATTTCCGAGGGTGATAAGCTTACTGTCAATTGGCTTTATTCTCTTCCGCAGGGAGCTACTGTGGCAGAAGTTTCTTCAAAATACGGCATTGGTTCAAACGATATTGATGATATTATTACAAAATATATAGATAAAAAATCTCCATCAGAATTTGAAAAGGTTAAGTCATCCATAAAAGTTCAAAAACGGGATTTGTTAGAAGAACAGGAAGCTATTGCAAATCTCAGAAAATACCATATGTCTTTACAAAATGTTCAAATATCAGAGGATATGAAAAAGTTTTTTAGAAAAGAACATTAAAGTTAAATGTAAAATTTTGCTATGAAATTTGGTTTACTTTTCTTTTTGTAGTATAATGTGTTTGTATTTTAGATGATTTTTAATAGGGATATATAAATTATGACAGTTCAAGATTGGTTCGAAAAACGTAAACAGGCTCAAATTCAGCGCCGTGAAGCAGAAGCTAAAGCTGAACTTGATATTAATCCTGATTTGTGGGTTAAATGTGTTCACTGTGATGCTCAGCTTCTTAAAGAAGATTTGGTTAATAATGATATGGTTTGTCCTGTTTGCGATTATCATTTCAGAATAAATGCCAGAAAAAGAATTAATCAGCTTTTTGATGAAAACTCTTTTGAAGAATTGTTTACAGAAATTAAACCAACAGATCCGCTTGAATTTGTTGATACTGAAAGTTACAAAGACAGAATTGAAAAGCTCATAAAAAAACTGGTCTTGATGATGCTGTTATTACAGGTATTGCATCAATTGAAGGTAATAAAGTTGCAACTGCAGTTATGGATTTTGACTTTATGGGCGGTTCAATGGGCAGTGTTGTAGGAGAAAAAGTTACAAGAATTATGGAAAAAGCTATTGAACTTTAGATTACCTGTTCTTGCAATCACCTCATCAGGCGGTGCAAGAATGCAGGAAAGTGCGTTAAGCTTGATGCAAATGGCAAAAACTTCTTGTGCAGTTTCTCGTCTTGATGATGAAAAACTTGTTATATATAAACTTGCTGACTGAACCTACATTTGGCGGTGTTACTGCAAGTTTTGGTAGCTTAGGTGATATTATTGTTGCAGAACAAGGTGCAAGAATTGGTTTTGCAGGCAGACGTGTTATTGAACAGACAATCAGACAGAAACTTCCTTCAGATTTCCAGACTGCAGAATATTTGATGAAATATGGTCAGGTTGATGTTGTTTCTGCTCGTAAGGATTTGAGAAAAACTCTTGCAAATATTTTGGAAATGCACAAGGGGGAATAATGACAGCAGTTTTAGATTTTGAAAAACCAATATTGGAAATACAAGAAAAAATTGAAGAATTAAAAAAAATAAGTTTGGAGTCAGGCATGGATTTGAATAAAGAAATTGAAACTTTTGAACAGCAGGCGCAGGATTATAGAAAGGATCTTTATTCTAACTTAAAACCTTCTCAAAAACTTCAAATAGCAAGACATCCTGAACGTCCTAACTTTTTGGATTATGTAAATAATATCTGTGAAGATTTTGTTGAACTTCACGGTGACAGAGAAGGTATGGATGATAGAGCAATTATCGGCGGTTTGGCTAAAATTGACGGCAAACCTGTTATGATTATCGGTACTATAAAAGGTAAAACTACAAAAGAAAACCTTGAATACAATTTCGGTATGCCACAGCCTCAAGGTTACAGAAAAGCTTTAAGATTATTTAAACATGCAAGCAAATTTAATCTTCCGATTATTACTTTAATTGATACTCCGGGTGCTTATCCGGGTATTAGTGCAGAAGAAACAAATCAGGGTGGTGCAATTGCTGTTAACTTAATGCAAATGGCAAAATTGGAAGTTCCCGTAATTGCTATTATTACAGGTGAAGGCTGTTCCGGCGGTGCTTTAGGACTTGCTGTTGCAGATAAAGTATTCTTGCTTGAACATGCTTATTATACTGTAATTTCACCTGAAGGCTGTGCATCTATTTTGTGGCGTGATGCTTCAAAAGCTTCTGAGGCTGCTGATGCTTTGAAAATTACTGCAAAAGATTTAATGCAGTTTGATATTATTGACGGCGAAATTCAAGAACCTACAGGCGGAGCTCATACTAATTATGAAGAAGTTTCTGCTAATATGAAGAAAACTATTTTGGACAGTATTGAAGAACTTTCTAAATTGTCTGTAGAAGATTTAAAAGAACAAAGATATCAAAAATTCAGAAAAATGGGTGTGTTTCTTGGATAATTATTTTGAATTACAAATAAAAATTAATCCTGAAATTGAAGATATTGTTTCAGAATTTTGTTTTGAAAATCTGCCTTGTGAAGGTGTAGTTTTGGCTGAAGAAGCGTATAAAGATTTGGAAATGATATCTACAACAGAGGGTACTTTGAAAGTTTTCTTGACAGAAGAACCTCAAAATTTGCAGGAAATTCTGTCTCAAGAACGTGAACTTTTAAAGTCGCGCGGACTTTCTGATGATGAATTGGGAAGTTGGGATTTTGTAATTTCTAACAAGCCAAATGAAGATTGGTCTAAAAAATGGAAAGAAAAGTGGACTGTTACAAAAGTCTCGGATAAAATTACTGTAGTACCCGATTGGATTGAGTATGACGGCGATGAAGTAATTATTAAACTTGAACCCGGATGCGCTTTTGGAACGGGAACTCACCAGACGACACAGCTTTGTATGAAGGCTGTTGAAAAATATATGCCTGAAAATGCTAGAGTTGCTGATATTGGTATGGGGTCTGGAATTTTGGCTATTTGCGCGAAAAAGTTCGGTGCTTCTTACGCTTACGGTTGTGACAATGATGAAACAGTTATTGATGTCGCAAGAGAGAATGCTGTTAAAAATAATGCGGAATGTACTTTTGAATTAAATACAGCAGATAAATTGACAGAAAAATTTGATTTCGTTCTTGCAAATATTTTACATAATGTTCTTGCACAAATCATGGGCGATTTAAAAAATATTATGAATAATGGCGCAATTATGGTTTTATCAGGAATTTTGGATGAGAAAAAGCCTGTTGTGCTTGATGCTGTAAAAAAACATAATTTGGAGCTGATTGAGGAAGCTCATCAAGACCAATGGGTTGCATTGATTGTAAGAAAGGTTGATATAAAATGAATAAAACAGCGATAATTATTCCTGCGCGTTATGGGTCTTCAAGATTAGAAGGCAAACCGCTTATTAAAGTTGAAGGTAAACCTATTATTCAGTGGGTTTATGAAAAAGCTCAGATGGCAAAACTTGCCGATATGATTATTGTCGCTACTGATGATGATAGAATATTTGATGCAGTCAAAGCTTTTGGTGGTAACGTAGAAATGACTTCAACAGAGCATAAGTGCGGTTCTGACAGAATTAAGGAAGTTGTTATGCGCCACCCTGAAATTTCTTATATTGTAAATCTTCAAGGTGATGAGCCTCTTATTAAACCTGAAAGCATTGATGAGGTAATAAGAAATGTCAAAGAGGTTGACAATGCAGATATATCAACACTTATCAGGTTTTTGCATGATGAAAATGAGATAGAAAATCCTAATCTTGTCAAGTGTGTTGTTGATAATTTAGGATTTGCAATGTATTTTTCACGTTCTAAAATCCCGTTTGAAAGAAATACAGGCAAAGCTGATTTTTATGGTCATTTAGGGATTTACGGATATAAACGCGAAGCCTTAATTAAAATGACAGAGCTTCCTCAATCTTCTTATGAAAGTGCTGAAAGCCTTGAACAGCTTAGAGCATTGCAAAATGGTATGAAAATCAAAACGTCTGTTGTAGATTTTGTACCTGTAGGTATTGATACTGCAGAGGATTTAGAAAAATTTAAAAACATTGTAGCTTCAGTCTAAAATTAATTAAAAAAGTACTTGCTTTTTTTACAAAAATACATTAAGATATAATTACAAATATTAAAAAAAATTTAAAAAAATAAATATTTTGTAATATTTTGTATTTATGATATATTAAAGGTGTTAGATTATTTAGCAAAGGAAAAGACAATGACTGAAAACACAGAAATGCCTAATGAAACTGAAGATCGCCAACGTATTCTTTTAGCTGATGATGAAGCAAGTATCAGGCGTATTTTGGAAACAAGATTGAAAATGGTTGGTTATGATGTTTACACAGCTCAAGATGGTGAAGAAGCTGTAAACTCATTTAATAAAAATAACCCTGATTTGGTTGTTTTAGATGTTATGATGCCTAAAATTGACGGCTATGGAGTGACAAGAGAAATTAGAAGAACGTCTGATGTGCCTATTATTATTCTTACAGCATTAGGTGATGTTTCTGAAAGAATTACAGGTCTTGAATTAGGTGCTGATGACTATGTTATAAAACCTTTTAGCCCTAAAGAATTAGAAGCTCGTGTAAAAGCTGTTTTAAGACGTACAAATAACAGAGAAACTGTTACTCCTACAGGAAAAGTTACTAAAAATGTTATTACAACAGGTAATATTAAAATTGATACAGCACGTCGTCAAGTTTACAGAAAGAATGAAAGAATCCGTTTGACAGGTATGGAATTCAGCTTATTAGAATTATTGGTTAATAATTCAGGTCAAGCATTCTCAAGAAACGAAATCTTACAGCATGTTTGGGCTTATCCGCCGGATCATAGAATTGATACACGTGTTGTTGATGTTCATATTTCAAGATTACGTTCTAAATTAGAATCAGATCCTGCAAATCCTGAACTAATCTTAACAGCTCGCGGTATCGGATATATGTTCCAAAGAATTAGTTAAATAAAAATTCCGTCAGAAATGGCGGAATTTTTTTATAAAAAGCTCTTGATTTAGTTATTGTTTATGTTATTATAATAAATGTTGATGGCGCCTGTCGTCAAGTGGTTAAGACCTCGGATTGTGGTTCCGATATGCATGGGTTCGAATCCCATCAGGCGCCCCATATTTAGAACAGTTGGGATTCTCTGAGAGTGATTTTTAAGCTTTTTAATAATTTAGGTAAAAAGATTTTTTCTATTTCTAATGATGCTAAAGGAAAACACAGAATTATTACAATTCTTGGTATAAAGTTAAATGTAAGAATCAAGCAAAAAGTTACTGATCATGATTATAAATTATATGCTGATTATGTTCAGAATAATCAACTAGATAAATCGAATTTCGTAAAAATTTCTCCAATTTCTCACAAAGCAAAGGATAATGAGGTAAAACTTATTTCTTTTTATCTGCCTCAATTTCATGATTTTGAAGAAAATATTAAGTGGTTTGGCAAGGGATTTTCTGAATGGTCTAATACTTCAAAAACAGTTCCGCAGTTTACAGGGCATTATCAACCGCATGTCCCTATTGATGTCGGCTATTATAATCTAAATGATAATACTGTCATGAAACGTCAAATAGAACTTGCTAAATTGTATGGTGTTTATGGTTTTGCTTTTTACTATTATTGGTTTTCCGGTAAAAAATTAATGGAAAAACCTTTGGAAAGATTTTTAAATGATAAATCGCTTGATATCCCCTTTTTCTTATTTTGGGCAAATGAAGATTGGACAATGCTTTGGGATAATGGCGAGAGCAAAGAAATTTTGCATAAGCAGATGCTGGCGGATAATGATGAACAAAAATTTATGCGTGATATTTTGCCTTATATGAAAGATGACAGATATATTAAAATTAATAATAAACCTCTTCTTATTATCTATAATCCGCACAATTATAAGTTTGAAAGATATATTTCATTTAATAAGGCAATACGAAAAATTGCAAAAGAAAACGGGTTTGATGATTTATATATTATGACAACTACCTGCAGAGCTGATCAAGTAAATAAATTAACTTATGAAGAATTTACTTCTAAATATAATTTAGATGCCTTATTTGAATTTTTTCCGCAAGGAATTGCTGTATATGATATGAAATATAAACAAACTAAATTTATGAATCATAAATTTAAAGGTTCTTGCTGGGATGTGGATGATTTTGTAAAGAATAAAAAATATTTGTATACGACTAATGCGAACTTGTTCAAGTGTGCTTTCCCTCATTGGGATAATACTGCTCGTAAATGTTATAATGGTGCAGATGTATATCAAAATACTCCGCAAAATTATAAAACTTGGTTATCTGATATTATTAATTGGACTAAGGAAAATAAACATAAAAATGAGCAGATTGTATTTATTAATGCTTGGAATGAATGGGCTGAAGGCGCACATTTAGAGCCTGATCAAAAATATGGATATGCTTATTTACAAGCGACAAAAGATGCATTGGAAGAGAATTAATTTTATTTTAATTCATTTGTTTCAAATAATTTAATTCTTCCGTATTCACCATCAAAACCTGATTGTTTTATAACTTTACCTTGTCTGATGCGTGAAATCCCCTCGCCTAATAGTGTTGAATGTTTTGTAATTTCATCTGTAGGAATATTTTGGAGGATTGCAAGTTCTGAGCCAAATATATTAATAAGTTTTTCATACTCTCTTGCTACAGATTTACTTGATACTCCAACTTTCATAATTTCAGATAATATTTCTTGAAGCGGGACAAGACTATATGTTTTACCTGCTGTTTTTGGGGTAGTTATTATTTTATCACGGTCTGAAAGTTCGTTTACTCTGTATAATACTCCGATTGTTAAAGGCTTTCCGCAAACAGGGCAGATGCCGTTTAGTTTTTTTGTTTCCTTAGGCGTCAAGCAAATGTTACATTTTCTGTGCCCGTCTTCGTGGTATTTGCCTTCTTCTGGAAAGAACTCTACAGTTCCGTCGTAGCCTTCACCTGTTTTTAGGGCATGTATTATTGAGTAATAATCAGGTTCTTTATTAAACACAGTTGCTTCTCTTGCTAATTTAGACGGAGAGTGGGCATCTGAATTAGACACAAGTCTGAATTTATCAAGTTTTGATACATGCCAATTCATTTCAGGATCTGATGATAGTCCTGTTTCAACTGCAAAAATATGTTCGGATAAATCTCCATAGCAATCTTCTATGCTGTCAAACCCTGATTTTGACCCAAGAACAGAAAACCAAGGAGTCCAAATATGAGCAGGAATTATATAAGAATTTTCTCCGCTTTCTAAAACCATTTCCAGCAGGTTTCTTGAATCAACTCCCAGTATCGGGCGTCCGTCCGATTTAATATTGCCGATTGCATCAAGATTTTTGTCTGAAAATTTCAGCTGTTTGCAAATTCGGAACAAAAACAACTATGGTGAATTTTTCTTGTTTTATCCCATTTTTTGTAAATTGTTGAAATTTCTACAGAAAGAATAAATTTTACTGATGCTCCTATATTTTTTTCAATTTCTGGTTTTAGTCTGAAAGTTCCATTATCAGACGGAACTAATTTTTCTCTAATCTCGGCAAACCATGCCGGATGAGTGAAATCTCCTGTAGAAATAAGGCTCAATCCTTTCTTTTTTGCCCAAATGGCAAGTTCTTCTAGAGTGCAATTTTTGCTTGTTGCACGTGAGTATTTTGAATGTATATGTAAATCAGTATAGTAAAGCATATATCTCCATTATTTTTCATTATCAAGCAAGAATTTTTTTAAATCAATCCCGCCAGCGTATCCTGTCAAACTGCCATTTTTTCCTATTACTCTGTGACAGGGAATGATTATTGATATAGGATTGTGCCCTACAGCTCCGCCAACCGCCTGCGCAGATATTTTTTTAATACCTTTTTGTTCTGCAATTATTTTTGCTATTTCGCCGTAAGTTGTAGTTTCACCATAAGGAATATCTTTTAAAATATTCCAAACAGCCATTTGAAATTCAGAGCCTTCAAGTTTTAAGTTTGGCGTAAAATCGGGGTTTTTACCACTGAAATATATATCAAGCCAGTTTTGGGTTTCTTTGAATATCGGTAAGTCTTTTACCTGAGTTTCAGAAGTTAAGGTGCTTCCGAAATATTTTGCATTTTCAAACCATAAACCAACCAGGGAGCATCCGTTGCTCCCCAGTATGATTTTTCCTATAGGTGAATTGTAATAATTTATGTAGTGCATTTATTTTCCGAGTCTGATAGTAAAACCTGCCTGCAAGCCTACGCCTGTTCTGCCTACGTTTCTTAGTACAGCTTGAATGTAACCTGATGCTCTATCTGTGAATTTTTTGGTGAAACCTATACCATATTGGATATAGCCTCTTTCCATTTCAAGCTGTGGTAAGTTTACATTACCTGCTCTACCGCCTGAAGCACCGTTAACATTATACATATATTGCAGAGTTAAATATGCGCTGAAAGTATCTCTTTCCCAGATGAAGTTGATTCCGGGTGCGATATTAACCCCGTGTAACATGCCTGACATCATTCCCATTTGACCGAAGTTTGTATGCCAGTTTTGTTGTCCGAAGTAGTTGTAAGCAGCCATTAAGTTTGGTTGGATTACAAAATCTCTGTGAACTCTGATGTTGTATGATGCTTTAGCTGCTGTACCTGCAAAGTAGTTGAATGTTTCATCAGTATGTCCGTAAACATCCATAGTGTTTCCATAAACTCCGCCGTATGCCATAGCACCAAGAATAAAGTTGTCTTTATACCAAGTTCCTAAGAAACCTGCTTGACCGCCGTTTTGGTATTGGCTAACATCAGACCAGTATTGGTGAGCACCGTTATATCCAACATAAGCTGTAGGCATAAATTTCCAGCCGTTTTTAAGGTCTTTTAAGCCGAAATCAGCACCGACTAATGTTCCGTAAGCGTTGTTTCCTACATGTTTTAGTCCATTATTCATTTCAAGATGTTCAAATGTACCATATGTTTTTACCCATATACCGCCATCTTTTCTTGAATATTGGTAAGGTGCAAATAATGGATCTGTTGATGCATAGTGATTTGCCATTTTTCCGCCGTCTTCTTCTTTAAAGCTTGGCAGAACCATTGAGTGGGTAAACAACATATCATCAATAGTTAATTGGTTCATCCATTGAGAAACAGTTGCAACTTGTCCTCTGAATACTTGCGGGTTTAGTTTAACCAGGTTTAATGTATAGTTTCCTGCACCTGCTCCTTTATTCAATTGATACCAGCCGATTGGCGAGAAGTTTCTTTTATCTGTAGTTTCTATGGTTGCTTTTAACGGATTGCCGTCTTTGTCAATAAATATATCACCGAGTTGTACCACTCTATCGATAGGGGCATCATAACCGTATACATCACCAAATAACTTCCAATCATCAATTTTGATTGTTCCGTCACCTGTTACATTTCCGATAATAAATTTATCGCTGTCGTTTCGCAGAGTGCTTCTTCCTAAAATATCAATATTAAAGTTTGCTTGATTTTCAACACCTAAACTTTCGATATTACCTCTATTCAATTGAGCGTTCATGACGTTGACTAAGCCTGATGAAGTTAAGCTGTCTAATGAAAATTCTGCATCTTTTGCCGAGTTAACGGTAAATACTGAATTTTCATCAATTATCATGTCACCGCCATTTAGTATTGCATCAATAATCGTAAGTGATGAGTTGTCTTCAATCTTAATATCACCGCCTGTAATTGTACTATCTGAGTTAAGTATGATTTTTGAAGCTTCACTAAGATTTAATGCGCCATCTTCTTGTTGTAATGATCCTGATGCATCAGTAACTCCTTTTGCATTAATTGTGCCGTTTTGATTATGTATGTGGCCGTTCCATTTATCCTTGCTGTCAAGGTTTAGAGTTAAATTTTCTTCCAGATTTAAAGTTGCACCTCTTTGAATATCAAGAGCAACTGCATCTTGAATGTTACTGCCATTGCTTATGGTTAGGATTGAGCCTGATAATAGATTTAAATTACCTGCGTTTCCAACAACAAGAGCACTTGCATCTTCAGTTTTGCCGTAATCAAGTGTACCGCCTTCTTCCAGGGTTAATTTTGCACCTTGATTAAGTATATCATTATCATTTATGGCAACATATCCGCCGTCGGTAATTTTGATATTACCGCTTGTTTGAATAGTTACTTCTTCTTTGATATAGCTGTCTTTACCTACGGTAAGATTTAAAGTGTCAACAATTAAGTTTCCGTTATCTGCATGTAATATACCTGTGTTATCTCTTGATAAGCCGACAGTAAGGGTAGAATTATCATTTTCTTTACCTGTTGTGCCAAGGTTAATTATACCTTCCCAATTATCATTTGCATGCAAGGTAACACTTCCATCATCAGTAATATTTAGAACAGAACCGTCTTTAAGGTCAATTTTTCCTGTTGAGTTAATTGTTCCGCCTTTAACGTTAACAGTACTTCCTGATTCGATATTTGCGTTAGTCGTACCTTCAATTTTAGCGCCGTTAGAAACATTAAGAATACTGCTGCCTTCGATGTTTACAGCACCTGATGTTATGGAACTGTTTTCATCTTTAAGTGTCAGATTTGTTTTATTGGTTAATGTAATTTCACCATTTGTTTGAGTGTAATTTACATTACCAGTGTAGCCGTCTACAGTCAAAATCCCTTCGGTAGTATTAATCGTTCCGTTCCAAGTATCACCTTTGTTTATAGTTAAGTTTCCATTTTGGTCAATGTTAATTATACCGCCTTGCTGCAAATCAACAGTAACATCAGCATCAATTGTTGTTTTAATTCCGAGTTCACTGTCCGCAATTATCAGGTTGGAACCGTTAAATACTTTATCTTTGCCGTCAATTTCTGCTGTTGCACCGTTAATTAATTCTAATGTGCCTGCTGAAATATTATATTTGTTAAATATTGTTGAATTGTTAAGGGTTGTTTTTCCGTTGGTTTGAGTATATGTCCCTGTAAAACCGCTTAAATCTTTGTTGTCTTTAATTTCAAATGTTCCTGCACTTTGATGGATAATTTTTCCGTCACCTGCAATAGAGTTTTCTGAACCGAAAGAAACTTTATTATTTTTGTTTGTACCGGAAATTACAAGTTCAGTGTTTTCACCGTCTAAATAAATATCTGAACCTTGTTGAGCTGTATTGTTTGAAAATACAACATTTCCAGCTGTTGTATCAATGTTTACCTTAGCATTATCGTATACATAAATTGCACCGCCTTCATCAGTTGTGCTGTTATTTGTAAATGTGGTTCCACCTGCTATATTTGTAGTTGCACTGCCTTGCCAGCTGGAGTTATATATTGCACCGCCCCATTTAGCAGTGTTTCCAGAAAATGTATTGTTTGCACCGATATTAACAGTTCCATCATAGTTGGTAATTGCGCCGCCTGCACTTGTTGCGCTGTTATTTGTAAATGTTGTGCCTGTGCCTGTTGTGAATATTGTATTTCCTGTTGTATCCAAGTTATAAACAGCACCGCCGCTTGTTGAACTGTTGCCTGAAAATTCACCTTTACCATTGATTGTAATATTTGTGTCGCCGTTATAAACAGCTCCGCCTCTGGTATCTGATGAGTTATTTGAAAATTTTACATTTTCAAAAGTCATTGAAGCATTATTAGTACTTCCTTGTGCGCAGATTGCACCACCATTTGATTCATCATTATCACCCATGGCAATTGCACTGTTATTTGAGAAAGTTACAGTGCCTTTTGTTGTGACTGTAAAGTCTCCAGTAATATAAATTGCACCGCCTGATGCACTGTCAACACCGTCCCAGTCGGGATAAGTCTGGCTTTTACTTGTTACGGAATTGCCGTCAAATGTAACTCCGTTATTAATAGTTAAATTCCCGCCTGCTTGATAAATCCCGCCGCCGAAAACAGCCTGCCCTATAGTATTCTGTAAGGTATTATCAGATATGTTATTGTTAATTGTAAGGTTATAGCCATTATTTAAAATAGCTCCGCCGTTACCATCATTTGTAGTAATTCCTTTGATTTCGTTGTTGATTGTTGTATTTTGTGTAATAACAACAGGTTCAGCCTGAGCGCAAAGCGATACGAGAGAAAGCAGCCCGGCAATAGTAAGCATTTTCTTAAGCATCTTTTTATACTCCAAATTCTTCTTAATTCAACTATATAATTGTATCTTAAGAAGAATTTGAGGAAAATAATTTATTAAGATTTTTTAAAAAAATTTAAGATTCTTTTAAATGCTTGACATGTTTATAAACGTATAATACTCCAAGTGTTCCGAATATTACCACAATTGCAATATCAAATTTATGCCAAATATGTTTAAAAGCTTCCATGTTTTGACCCATTTTTACTCCGACATATACAAGCAAATAACTCCATACAAGCGAACCTAAAAATGTTAATGTAAAAAATACTCTTTTTTTAGCTCTTAAAATTCCTGCAGGAAGTGAGATAAAAGTTCTTACTACAGGAAGCATTCTACAGATAAAAAATGCCCAGTCTCCGTATTTTTCAACCCATTTGTCAGCTTCTTCAAGGTCTTTGTGTGAAACCAGAAAATATTTTCCGTATTTTTCAACAAATTTTCTTCCGCCAAAATATCCAAGATAGTATGACGGGATTGAACCTAAAACGCATCCGAATGCGCCTGCAAGTGCTGCGATATGAAAATTCATTTCTCCTTTGCTTACGATATAACCAGCAAAAGGTAAGATAGCTTCACTCGGAAGCGGTATATTGCAGGATTCTATTGCCATAAGCAAACTTATGCCCCAAGGACCCATCACGTTGATTACGTGCTCGATAAAATTGATTAAAAATGCTAAAATTGTGTTTATAAATTCCATTTCTTATTCCTTTAATAATTTCAGCCAGTTCTGATTCTGTTCTTCCGTTTAGTGTCTTATTAATTTTTTGAAGCTTTTGAGCAATAAGTTCTAAGTTATCTGTCCATATAAAGTTATCAAGAACGTATTTTTCAGCTTTGTCAAAATCGCCTTCAATTTGTATTCTTACAATTTCAGCTAACATTTCTTTTGCGATAGAAACAACTTTATCAATATTTACGTGAATTTTGCCGTCAATAATATCGTATGCTCCGCGTTCCGAGAAATATTTGTTCTGCATAACCGTACGAACTCTGTGTGCTTGGCTCAATGTCGGTTTTGATTTTAAGAAATTATCTGCAATTGTAGTTACGATAATTTGTTTGCGTTGTTCTTCCGTGTACATTCCAAGTTCTGTTAACAAATCAACAAATGCCAGAGCGCCCATATCGGCTTTATTTTCTTCAATGATGTTTCTGTACTTGCCGAGAGTTTCACAAGCCTTTTTAGGTCCGAGAGAGTGCGCATTTTCGTGTCCGATAGTAAACCAGTGGTCAGCTTCATCCAAATAATATTGATGCTGTTCTTTATCTAAGATTTCATCCAATCTTTCCTGTAATTTTTTTGTATCGCTTATAAAACGGATTTGTCTGTGATAAACATTACGTCTTCCTCCGCCGATTGTTAAAGACAATTTGTCATCGTTCGGTAAGTTTTCGGCAAGTGTAATCCCGCCTCTGTATTCGCCGACATCACCTGTAACAGCAACCAAATCAACATCAACCATTGTTTGTTTTGCATCCTGATTCGGGTTGATATTTTGTTCATATTCGTCACAGAACGGCATATTTTGCGCAAGTGTCGGAAGATACTGCTTAATTGCCATTAATGCTTCTGTACCTTTTTTGTTTACAATACCAACGCGTCCGCCAAGAAAATCTTTTGGAATAGGTGAAATTTCATGTTTTTCAAAAGTTCTGACAATTCTTTGTTTTCAACAATTGTACCTGTCATTTCGTCTTCATAGTTTTCACGGGTAATTGTAAATTCCAAAGGAGTATCCTGCAATGTTGCCCATTTTTTATCAGCATAAGCATCTGACATTGGGTCAGCTTTTCTTAACGCTTTTGCCTGCAATTGCTAAGTATTCGTTAAAATCTGCATTTGTAGAAACTTTGGAAGCAAGTTCTAATTCATCAGCCATTTTTGCAAAATCTTCTTTGAATTTGTCAATATAATCTGTACCTTTAAGGTATTCGCCATCTCTTTCAACAACAGAACGCTGGGTTAAGATATTTTTAACTTCTTCAGTTTTACCTTCATTTAACATTTTGGTCAGAATGCTGTGAAATTCTTCTTTTGATAAATCTTCGGGATAAACACCTTTACCAGGCATTTCAACTATATCTTTTGCAAGATTAATTTTATTTGACATTGTATCAATTGCGTTAATACCTTTTTGAGCATCAAAAAGAATTTTTGTAAGCTCGGCCTGTTTATTGCCGTTAGCAATTTCTCTCTCTAAAAATGCTTTAAATTCCAAATTATGATGGCAGTCAATCTGCATATTAATTTTTTCTAAAATATAAGCTGCTTTAACAAGATGTTTTAATGCTTCTTTATCACCTTCGGCAAGTTCAAGATATTCGGGCGCATCAGCTTTCAGCATCTTTTTAGTCATTAAGTAATCTTTATGTGTGCGTTTTTCCAGTTCTTCCATGGAAAGATTAAATTCAAACTCTCTCATATAAATTCTCCTTTTTTTCTTTATAATAGCATAAATTAGTGTAAAAATCACCTTATTTAGTTTTGTAAAATCTTTGCTATTTGCGGATTGCGGGTACTTGTTAAATATGTTAAAATATGCTACAATAGTAGTAGGAAGTTCTTAAAAGATTGATTTTTAAGTTTCCGATGAGTGTTATTCCCCACACCACTCTTAAATCAAAAAGGTATCCGGTTACAAAATCTTGGTGACGCTATGGATACAATGTTTGTTAATGAAAAAGATTATAAAAAGATGATTGAAACTGCGGTTAATGTTTCAGTTATCGGTGTTCTAATTTTGTGTCAGGGGCTTGTGCCGATACACGCGGGTAATGTGAGAGTCGCGCAGGTTACAGCTCCTGACTTTGATACAGGACAAATTAAGATGCGGATACTCAATGAATTTCTCCCCAATCCGCAGGCAAAATTTTGATACAATGGTCAGACAAAAATACCCAAAAGCTGTAATTAATGACGTAACAAGCGGGGTAAAGCATGTAAAACTTACAAAATATTATGCGGGCAAACCTGTAAGAATAAATGTTGTAGAAGTTGATATGAAGCTGGCAAAGGATTTGGAACTCACTCCAGCTTTGTCTTCAAATCAAACACTTAAAAGCAGAAGGTCTATTTCAACAATTGCAAAGAATAATAATGCTGTGGTAGCTTTGAACGGTACATATTTTAAGCCTCAAACAGGCGTTCCTCTCGGAACTTTAATGATTAATAAAAAAATGTACACAGGCCCTATTTACGACAGAGTTGCTATGGGAATTTTTGATAACGGATTTGATATTGCAAGAGTTCAATTGAATGCATCTGTAAAAGGAAGCGGTCAAACTATTAAAGTTGATAATATAAATCAGCCGAGAATGCTGTCAACTTACGTTCTTGCATATACTCCGGAATGGGGAAAATCTTCACCTTATGCTCCAAAATACGGCATGAACCTGCTTGTGGAAGATAATATAATCACAAAAGCTTCAGCAAACCCAATTGAAATCCCAGAAAACGGATTTGTAATTTCAGGACCTAAGTCAGTTTTAGACCCGCTTCTTGATAAAAAAGATGCAAAATTAACCGTAAACACTTCGCCGGAATGGAAAAATGTTAAACATATCATAAGCGGCGGCCCGTATCTTGTTAAAGATGATGAAGTTTTTGTTGATATGACAGCTCAAAAACTCGGAGCAATCGGCGGTAGAAACCCGCGCAGTGCAATCGGTTATACTGCAGATAACAACTTAATCCTCGTAGCAGTTGACGGACGTGAAGGAAGTTCAATCGGGATGACTCTCATGGAGCTTGCACAGTTTATGAAATCTATCGGCTGTACAAACGCTATGAACCTTGATGGAGGCGGTTCTACAGTTATGTATGTTAACGGACAAATAGTAAATAACCCTCACCAAAGAGGCGGTATTCCTCTTTCTAATGCAATTGTATTATCAAAGATTGATTAATATTAAATAATGTAACGAAGTGTAGTCTTTATAACAAGAAATTTTTTGTTCAAGTATTATACAGATATGAGAATTTCTACTGTTTACAATAAGGAAAATGTAAGTTTTAAGTCTTCTCAGGTGAATTTTGTTTCCATGGCAGATAATCACGGAGATTTGCTTGCCATGCCGCAAATGTTTAAAGCTATTCAAATTAATAAAAAGGATATATTTGAAAAAGCTGCTGATAACAGTACACTTAATGTATTGGCTATTGCAGGGGATTTTTTCATGAATCCTGCTAAAAAAGGATTTTTAACAAATCCTGATTTCAATAACGGTGATGTTCAATATAATTTTTTAATAAAATGTTATTCACTGCAAAAGAGGCAGCAGGACGTAAAAGCAACTTTATAGCTCTTTATACTCCGGGAAATCATTGCTTTGACGGTGGTGACGAGTGGTTGTTTAATAAATTAGACAGGTCTCAGTATACTACCGTTTTGACTAATGTCGACAGAACACACTCACCTATTGCTGACGGATTGATACGACAAGGTGAAAAGTTTTGTACGCATAAAATTTTAGAAATTCCTGACAGTAAAGATTCTCAAAGAATTAATAGGGTTCTCGTCTTAGGAGTAACAATACCGACTATGAATTACTATAATCCGGGTTTGTTACAGAAAACAAGATTTTATGATAATTCAAAGAAAAATGACGCGCTTCTTGAAGAAAAAGATTTAAGGAAAACAATAAGAGTTGTTAAACATAATGTTTCAGTGTTTAAGCAAAAATATCCCGATGGTGCAGTTGTAGTGATGTCGCATATGGGAAATAAAATTTCAGGAATGTTAGCTGAAAATATTCCTGAAATTGACGTAATATTAAACGGACATGACCATAAAGAATTTGAAATTTTAAAAGGTAAAACATTTATTTTATCTCATGGGCAAGGCAGCAAGTTTATGCGAAGTGTTCAATTAAAATTTGATGATAACGGGAAATTATCAGAGGTAAAATCAAGAAAGTTTGAAACGGAGAGGTTTGATAAGTTAGCCAGAAAAGATAAGCATTTGCAAAATTTCTTAAATGTCAATGTTAAAAAAGATTTGGTTCCGCTTGTTTATTTTAAAGATAATAGCGGACAAGCTGAAGAACTTGTTTTGGATGATTCTATAAGATATTCTAATAATGTCCTTGCAAATTATATTACAAGTGCAATCAAACGCTCAATCAGAATAGATTATCCTGAGATTGATGTTGTCGGTATTCCTTCAACAATTTTCAGAAACGGATTAAAAAGTAATGAAAAACGCAGTACATTTAATAATCTTGATTTGATGAAAATGTTTGATGGTGTAAGTGAAAATTTATCAACAGTTCGTATCGGAAAAATTTCAGGCGAAGAATTATATTCTTTAGTTCTCGAAAATACATTGAATAATTTGAAGTCAAAAACAAGAAATGCAATGATTCAATGGTCTGATATACAGGTAAACAGAACTTTAATTAAAGAAATTAAAGAAGGTAAAAGTGACTTGAACTATACGGATGCTGTTAAAATTCGTAATTTTGAGACTAATGAATTTGAACCGATTAATTTCAAAAAAGATTATACTATTTTAATGTCGGAAAAATATTTGATAAAGGATACTTCTAATATAAAAGTTCCTGCCAGAATAAGAGACAAGTTTGAACAGCTTCCTTATTCCTATGATACATTATTTAGAAGATATTTGGAATTAGTTAATTATGATGTAAAAATAACAGATAAGACAAAAGAAAAACGTATTTTATAAAGGAGAATTATGCAAATTTCAAGAATCTCAAATTTAAACGCAAATATCGGATTTAAAAGCAATATAACTTTTGACCTCGGAGGTTCTCAAAGAGAAGGCTCTTGCAAAATTTATTATGCTTCAACTCCTAAAGATGAGTTGATATATAGAGAAAATACAACAATTAATGATTTAGGTAAAAGTAAATTTAATGACGGCAATGATTTCATAAATCTGTTAGTTAAAAAAGTAGGTAGAATTCAACGTGAGAATAAGTCTAATGTTAAGAAGATGGGTTATTCAAAAGATGAAAATGCAATAAAAAATCTTGCAATATTTTTACCAAGTTATACATCAAATAATTATGCTTATTATTTGCCTAACTACAGAAACAAAGATAATAAACCTTTAAAAGATGTTGATTTTCGAGACTTGAAGGAACGTTTAATTGAGCAAGGTATTGAAGTTGCTCCCGATATGAAATTCAAAATTGTTCAAGATGCAATGGGAACAGGTCTTGCGATGACCAAAAAACTGCATGAACTCGGAATGCTTGAAGAAGGTAAATATTATACTGCTTGTATAACAGGCGGAGGCTGCGGTATTTCAAATATTGAAGTTATTGATAAAGATAAGGTTATCGTAAAATCTTCAGGCAGCAGTTATTTAAGCCAAAGTCTCAGTTTGCAAAAAGTTTCAAGAGCAGGTGCTTCAGCTCCCGCAGTAATTGAAAATTTCTGTCGCGCTATGGGATTTAACGATGAAGTTATTGATGATATTAAATCTTGTCAGAAAGCAGAATTTACTATGACCGAAATTTCTACTTTCCCTAAAAACGTCAAGACTGAACGATTAAAAGAGATATTATTAGATACTCAAAAATTTGAATTGGTTGAAGATGATAAAGATGAATTTACAATTAAAATAAAGGATGAATTTAAACCTAAGTTTAACAATGCAAGAAGAAACGCTATTGATAAATATTGCTTAGCACTTGCTCGATTAGCTATAATCAAGAAAAATGAAGGCTCTAACGGTATGATAGTTACAGGCATGTTAGCTAAAGCTATTAATAATGCAGGCAAAGAATATTATGGTTCAGGTATTGCAGATTGGACTATGCAACACTTATCGCAGTCATTTAATTCTTATGAACTTGATAAAATGCAACAAACATATAAGTTTGAAGTAATGTGTGATGACAGGTTCTTTATTGACAACAATACTGAATGCGGCGATCTTGTACATGAAGCCGAATTTGTTAATCCTGAACGCGGAAACTGGTTGAAACTGGATTTAAGCAAAGTTCGTAAATAAAATACTAATGCTTGGATATGTTTTGTCCTATAATATCGGATATCCACGGTATATAACTGAATCTTCCAAGGAATGATGTTCCTGCAAGATAAATCAGTATTGAGTAAATTACGATTTGTATTAAAGAATATCCGAACAATAGCGGCATATTAAGCAAAAATGTAATTTGTGCCACGATTTTATTGATTAGCGGAATAAAACTTAAAATATTTGAAACAAATCCGATAAACAGTGACAATACCGTAAAGCCCAACGAAATAAATATTGATTGAAATATATGGTATTGCAAAAAGGGTTTTAATCTTGCATTAGTAAATAAGCTTACAATAAGCCAGATAAAACCTGCCATTCCCATTGTTAAATAAGAAAGTGATGCAACAATTTTTTCAATCATACTCGGCATTTCGCGCATTATGCTCTCCTGCTGTCAATGTATTCGTCAAGAACTTGTGTATAAACAAGTCTGTATTCGTCATTTTCAGGCGCAATATTAATTGATGAACGGTAAGACGCAATTGCATCTTCAACTTCACCCTTCAAGTAATGTGCATTGCCTAAAAGCATATAAGTTTCTGCACTGTTTGGTTTTAAACGTAAACATTCTCTGTATAAATCAATTGCCATATCAAGGAAATTGAAGTTTGTATAAAGGTTTGCAAGTAATGTCTGTGCATTAATTTCTTTTGGACAAATGCCAACAGCTTTTTTATACATTTCAACAGCCATTTCATATTCGCCAAATTCAGAAAGAGCAATTGCGTAACAAATATATGCTTTGTAATTATCGCCTTCCATTTTTAAAGCTTTTTCGAAATAGTTGTATGCTTTTTCGCGTTCTTTCATAAGCGTTAAAGTGTTACCGATGCAAATTGCAACGATTTTATTATCAGGATTTAAAACAAAAACTTTTTTGTATAAGTTCTAATGCTGTTTCATAATCAAATAACTTGAAGCAAACATTACCCATATCAATCAATGCGGTAAGGTTTTCGGGATCAAGAGATAATGCTTTTTCGTAATAAGCTTTTGATTCTATGTAATCTTCATTATCCTGATATAAAAGTGCAATAGCATTATAAATTTCAGGATTTGTTGAGTTCAAATCAATTGCTCTGTTGTAGTAGAAAAGAGCTTTCGGAAAGTTTTTCCATTCAGCAAAAACATTACCCATATTGTAATAAATCAAAAAGTTTTTAGGATTGATTTCCAATGCTCTGTTGTAGTAAGAAAGAGATTTTCTGAAATCTTTTTCATAAAACCACATAGTACCCATTCCGACTAACGCCTGTACATCATCAGGTTTAATTGTCAAAAGACTTTCCAATACAGACATAACCCTGTCATAATCCTCAATTTGAAGATAAAGTTCTGATAATTTGTGATAATTTTCCACATTCTGCGGGTCTTTAGCCATTGCTAATACTAATTCGTTAATTTGATTATTAATTTCTTCTCTGCTCATTGTTATTTTCCTAAATACTCTCCTGTATCATAATTCTACACTATTTTTAAGATTTTGCAATAATGTAAAGTTACATAAAGAAAAAGCCCCTGTAAAAGGAGCTCATTACGTTATTAATATTCTCTATAATCTTTGGAAAGTTCTTTCCATTCAGCTTCTGATACACTGAAAGCGTTACTCCAGAATTTTTCTATCGCATAAGTTTCGCGTTCGTCTTTGTGCAAAATATGTACGATTACATCACCGTAATCAAGCAAATTCCAACGGTTTTTTGCATCGTTTTCCATCCTGATTGGAGAACGTTCAAAAAATTCTTTGATTTTTTCTTTTGTATTGTTCATCAATGCCTTAACCTGTGGTGTAGAATCCCCTGTAACGATTACAAAGTAATCTGCAAGTGATGAAACATTGCTGATGTTTAAAATCGTAATATCTTTACCTAATTTGTCATCGAGTGTTCCTGCAATAATGCAGGCAAGTTCTTTTGAATCTATATCTTGTGTCATATCTTTTCCTTATTATTTTTTATGTGTCCAACATGTCAATTCTGCGTTGGTGTCTTCCGCCTTCAAATTCTGTTTTCAGCCAAATTTCAACAATATCAAGCATAAGATTTTCACCTATTACGCGTTCTCCAAGGCATAAGATATTTGAATTATTGTGCTGTCTTGTCATTCTTGCAGAATAAGTATCTCCGCATAAAGAAGCTCGTATGTCGTGAACTTTGTTTGCCGCGATCGACATTCCGATACCCGTTCCGCATACTAAAATGCCTCTGTTATATTCGCCTGATATAATTTTATTGGTAACTTCTCTTGCAATAATAGGGTAATCGCAAGATTCTTTGTTATATGTACCTACATCAAAAACTTCAATATTATTTGATTTAAGATAATCAATAATTACTTCTTTGTAATTAAATCCGCCGTGATCAGAGCCTATAACAACTTTTAAATCTTGCATATTAAAATACCTTTTTATTACTAACCTATTATACACATATTTTTAAATTTTGCCAAGATGTTTTAAAGACAAAAGCCGGACGGAAATCGTCCGGCTTTTGAGTTATGATGAAGAACCTTTGTTCCAGCCACCATCTTTATTAACAAATGCAAGATGTTCTCGTTGTACAGCTTGATATTTACCGCCTGAGGTTTGTTCTAATAAATATACCTGTGTATTACCTTTGTTGGTGGATGAGGTGTCTGTCAAGTATACATATTTTCCATTTCCTTTTATTTCAACAGAGTATGTTTTTGAACCGATTTTTACTTTATCGCCTGACTCCCATTTGCCGATTGTTTTATTCATAAAGTCGCCAACGCTACTATCATCAATAATGTCAATAGTGGTACCAGGTTTTAGTGCTCCATTCTTTAATTCATCTATTGTTGCTTGTGAAACAACTGTGTTATTTTTACTTTGGGTTCGAGTTGTAACAAATTCTTTATGTGCTTTGTTAACATTATCAAAGTATTGACTTCCAACTTTTAATTTGCCAGCGTGTTCACCTTCTGTTTGGAAGTTATCTTTGATATATGCAGCATCAAATAATTCTGCAAAGGCTTCTCTTTGGGTATCTATATTAGGTTGTGCTGAGGTAGTAGGTGCATCATTAGGTTTCGTTTCTGCAGGTTTTACTCCTGCTTCTTCTATTTTTCCTATAGCTTCCATTACTGTACGTACAAGAACAGTTGTACTTTTACCATCAACCTTGTAAGTTAACCAATACTGTTTATATTCACCATTTGTATCTTTAGTGCCAATAGCTTTTAATTTAGCATTAGCACCATATTTTTCGTTGAATTTTGTAGCTTCTTCTTGTATATCTGTAAAATCATTATCTCCCGCTATGGTTTTGGTAGTACCAACATCACCTGCACCGTCATCGCCTTTTACATCTGCGGCTAAATCATCTAAAGATTTATATTTTACTCCATTGCATAAGAATTGTCCATCACTAAGAACTTGAATTTTTACATTAAGGTCTTTTGCATAAGCGTTTGCATCTGCTTTTAGTGATGCCAAATCAGGAGCATCGGCTTTTGTGCCGCCGCCACCGCCGCCGCCCCAGAAGCAGGATAATATACTTCCAAGACCGTTAAGGAGCATTCCGCCACCCATCATCCAGCCCATCCATTTGGGCATTCCGCTATCGCAACCGCAGCCGCAATCGCCATAGTCGTAGCATCCGCCAAAACCTCCTATATTATTATTAATAATAGTTTGATTTGAGAATACATTAACTCTGGTATTCCTAAATTGTCCCGGCATTAAGTTGTATGTCAGCGGTCGTCTGCCGCCTGCAGAATATCCGGTAATATTATGCATACCGTGCTCTCCTCTATTATTTTGCTCTCTTATATATATAAAGTATATACAACTTTTAAAATTTCACATGTTGGAAGATTCGTTACAATTGTTTACAAAATAGATATTTCTTTAAATATAATAATTCCCGCCTTATTATCAAGGCGGGAATTGATTTATATAAGATTTTAGAATTTATGCTTTCCTGACATAATGTCATCGGCAAGATATTCTTTATCTCCTTGTTTCATATATACCTGACCATTTTTATAAAATATTTCTATATAAGTTCCACCATTTGTAGGTAATAATCTGAAATTTTTAGGTTCTTGTCTTCCATTGTTTTTATTTGTTTGTGTCCAACTCATGTCCGCTTTGGTATTATTAAATTTTCCTGTTTCCGGATGAATTAAGGTAAAATCGGCACCTAAGCTACGCTGTCCAGTGATTTCAAAATAATCTAAATTTTTAGCTTTACCATTTGAGTCTATATCATTAACACATATAATTGTATATTGTTTTCCGTTAATTGTAAATATAGCATCATCATCAATAGAACTTTTACCATTTTTTTGGCGAATACGATTTTGTGTACCTTTATATTTTATATGTCTCTCTGATTCGCTAGTGCATTGCCCTGTACTTGAATATGCCCAATCTTTGTCTGCAGCAGGTTGAGCTGATGCTTCTTTGGCACAATTTTCCTGTGCCCACTTGTATGTTGGTAAATCTAATCTATCCATTTTAGGTGCATCTAGAAGTTTACCTTTATTTTCACCTTCAAGGTGGAATACACTTTTATTTTGTGTGATAATAATTTCTTTAAGTTTTGCTTTATCTATATCTGTACATTTCCAATCTGTTATGAGGTACTCTGCAATTGCACCTGCAGCATTTTTGCATTTAGCTAAGTTTTCTTGTGTTAATTTCTCTTTTAAATATGGACTTTGTACTCTGTCGGCAGAATACCAACCTTCTTTTACCTTGCGCTTATTGCCCGGAGCGTCACCTTTGCCATCATCGATTGAGGCAGGAGTGACTTCATCCGCATCTTCGACTTTCTTTTCGTTGTCTACTCTATCAACTTCATCTGGTTTGTCGGGAGTATCAACTTTATCTTTCTTAGGTGCAGGTTCTGCTTTAAAATCTTCAGGATGTTCATCAATATATTCATCCATTGCTTCCATTAATTCAAGCGGAGTACTGCCTGAAAAACGAACACCCGGATTTGATGTTAATCTTGCCTGATATTCACCGCCAATATTGGTAAATTTAAAACCTGTATATGCACCTTTTAACTGCGCAAAATCTTGTTTATCTTGCTGTTGTTGTAAATATTCTTCGTAATTTTGTGGAACAGCTGCACCTCCACCACCGTAAGCAAGTTGCAGCCCCATTTGTGAATAAGGGCTGTAAGATTGTTGTGGTGGTGTTGCATAGCTTCTAAACATGTTGGACATGTTATTCATCATGCCAAACATCATTTGGTAACCAAACAGTTTGTTCATCCAACTGTTGCCACCGCAGCTATGATGTCCGCCGCATCCCCAATTCCAGGGTACAGGCGACCAGAGATTATTGTTAATAACTTTAAACATATTAACGTCCTCGTTTATTTATACTCTATGTATATATAAAGTATATAATATTTGCATAATTGCTAAAATATAAAATTTAGTTTACATTTGTTTACAAATTAAATGTCTAAACCGCTGAAAAGCTGTAAGGATGTGACTTCTTTTAAGTACAGATAATCTTCAATATTATGTGTTTTTATAAAATCTATTGCTTCATTACGCGCTTTTCCAAAATTTTTGCATCACGAACTATATCTGAAATGATTAAATCAGGCAGACCGCTTTGGCGTGTTCCCAAAAATTCCCCAGGGCCGCGAAGTTGTAAATCCTTTTCTGCAATAACAAATCCGTCATTAGTTTCGGTCATAATATTTAAACGTTCTTTGGTTTCTTGTGATTTTGTTGCAGTATGCAAAATACAATAGGATTGTAAATCGTTTCTGCCTACGCGCCCTCTCAATTGATGCAATTGTGACAATCCGAATCTTTCTGCATTTTCAATAAGAATTACGGTTGCATTAGGCACATCAACCCCTACTTCTACAACGGTTGTTGAAACCAAGAATATCATATTTTTTCGCTTTAAAATCAGCCATTACCTGTTCTTTTTCGTCATTTTTTAGTTTGCCGTGCAAAAGACCGATTTTAAATTGCGGGAAAACTTCTGTTTGTAAGCGTTCGGCTTCTATTGTTGCAGCTTTTGCCGAGAGAGTTTCGCTTTCTTCAATCAAAGGATAAACAACATAAGCTTGGCGTCCTGCTTCAATTTCCCTTTGAATTAATTCATAAACTCCTCTGTGTGAAGTAACAAGTGATGTTTTAATGGGTTTTCTGCCTTTTGGAAGTTCATCAATAATCGTTAAATCCAAATCTCCATGAACTGTTAATGCAAGTGTTCGTGGTATTGGAGTTGCTGTCATTGTAAGCATTTGCGGATTTTGTGATTTTTTCTTTAATATATTACGTTGTTTAACCCCAAATCGATGTTGTTCATCAACAACGATTGCTCCGAGATTATTAAAATCAACATCTTCTTGAATAAGTGCGTGTGTGCCGACTGCAATATTCATTTGACCGTTGCGTAAATCGGTACGGAATTTTTCTCTTACGCGTTTGCCCTGACTTCCCAAGAAAAGTCCAACACTTAAGCCCATTGGAGTAAGCCATTTTTGAAGATTGTTATAATGCTGTTGTGCAAGAATTTCAGTCGGTGCCATAATTGCGCCCTGATATCCGTTTTCAACACCTGCAAGAAGCATTATTGTTGCAACAACAGTTTTTCCGCTGCCAACATCGCCTTGTAAGAGTCTTGCCATAGGAATATCAGAGTTTAAGTCGTTCAAAATTTCGTTAACTGCTGTTTTTGCCCTCCTGTAAGTTCAAACGGCAAGCCTTTTATAAATTTCTGAACTAAGCCTTCTTCTTGAATTTTCAATGCAAGTGCAGAATGATTTCTAGCATTTTGTTCTCGTAGTCGTACTAATTTTAATTGCACTAAGAAAAGTTCTTCAAAAATAAGTGAAAATCTCGCTTGTTCCAAAAGTTCCATACTTTCCGGAAAATGAATTTGTTCAACCGCAATTTTTTTATCTAAAATTCCGTATTTTTTTCTAATAAAATCGGGCAGAACGTTTTCAATTTCATTTTTATAAACTTGAATTGCATTAAAAATTGCGCGTCTTAAAACTTTTATACTTAAATCTTCACAAACCTGATAAATAGGTACTATTCTTGCAATATTCAGATTTGAATTTTTGTCCTCAAGAAATTCACCTGTCATAATTGAATATGTCGGCTTATCGAAGGTTAATTTTTTATCAAAGTTGTTAAGTTTTACAGTGCCTGAAAGCATTATGCCAGCATTAACGGGAAATTGCGCCTTTGTTCTTTCAAGCATGAAACGATTTGATTTTGCCTGGAAAAAGCTTAAATCAAGTCGTCCGCTTTCGTCTGCAACGGTAACTTTTACAACTGAAAGTTTATTTTTAGTATTGAATGCCGAAACTGATTTTATGTATCCGAAAACTGTTGTATTTTCTCCTTCTTTCAAGTCTCGGATAAGTGTTCGAGAAGAATAATTAATATGTTTTTTGGGAAAATACATAATTAAATCTTGTGCTGTGTAAATTCCGAGTTTATTTAATTTATATGCAATTTTAGGGCCGACACCTTTCATATACATTACGTCTGTGTCTTTTGCTGGTTTGAGTTTTCCTGTTTGAGATTGGGGTTCTTCTTTAGGTGTTGTTTCGGATTTAAGAACTTTAATCAGTCTGTCAATACTTTTTCTGCGCTCATTTACACCAGCAAAAGGATAATGTTCAAAAGCTTCAATAAGTACTGCCCATTTGGGATTTTTTTTAGAAAGTTTGTAATATTTTTTCGCCTCATTCGTAATAAATTTTGAAAAAGGCTGTGTTTTTCCGTGAATATCTATATACTTATATTGAATTTCGATTTCTATTGCTTTTTTAAGCTGGTCAATATTATCAATCATTTTTAGTTAAACCTAATACTTCATAAATATCCATTTTTTTAGCTTTACCGCGGATTGTTACATCTGCAATTCGAATAACGTTTACAATGTCGCTTACATAGGTATATGTTGAACTGCTTATGAGCATATTGGTCTTGTAAACTTTGTTGTAACTTTCAATTCTGCTTGCAAGGTTTACCATATCGCCGATAACAGTGTATTCAAGACGCTTTTCTGAACCAATGTTGCCTACAAAAGCTTCGCCTGTATTAATTCCTACTCCTATTTCAATTTTAGGTTTTCCTTCTAAAAGCCATTTTTCTTGAAGTTCTTCAACTTTTTTAAGCATTGCACAGGCACATTTGACGGCATTTTGAGGGTGATTAATATCTTGAATTGGTTCTCCAAATATTGCCATAACCGCATCACCGATAAATTTATTGATTACACCGTTGTATTTTGTAATTATTGGTTCAATTTCCGAGAAATATTCGTTCAATATTACAGAAACTTCTTCTGCTGTCATTTTTTCTGACATGCTTGTAAAACCTCTGATATCGGCAAATAAGACTGTTACATTTGCTTTTTTTCCGCCAAGTTTGATGTCATCAATATTTTGAACAACATTTTGCATAATGTCTTGTGATAAATATTTACCCATTGCATTTTTAATTTTTTCTTTGTTTTTGCCCTCAAGAATAAATCTGTAAGAATAACCGAAAATCATTGTGCTCAGCTGAACTGCAAGCGGAGTTATAACTAAAGGGATAAAATTGTTGGTAAAGCATATAAGGCTGAATGTAAAATATAGTATTGCTATGCCTGTTAGCATAAGTAATGATGGCAAGAATGCAAAAAATCTTATTATTGCAAAGGTAATAGCAGATAATATTAGAATAACAGCAATATTAAATGAGGCAGGGAGTTGTGTAAGAAAATCGTTTTTTAAAAAGTTATTGAGTATTGTGGCTTGAATATCTACTCCGGGGTGATTAACTGATATTGAGGTGTCATGTGCATCTTGCAGGCTCAATGCGTTTGCACCGATAATTACAATTTTATTATCAAATTCGGCAGGGTTTATGATAGGCTTTTTACCTTCATTAATTAATTTATATGAGTTTATAATATCAATTGCCGAATATTTATTATGTGAATATTCTGAGTTTTCTTTAAATTTGTAGTATTTTATTTTATGTTTAATATTGCCGTTTGACAAATATATTGGGATTTTTAATCCTGTTTTGTCCACAATAAGATGTTTATCTGTTAATGTCACTTTATTTGTGTTATTAACTTTCAAATATGTCTGCATTGCAATTGTGGGATAGAAATTTCCGTTATATCTGATTAAATCATTTGAAGAACGTAAAGTCGCATCAAAAGGATCTAAATTAAGGTTTGTAGCTCCTGCGGTTTTCAAGCTGTTAAAATATGCCTCAGGTAGAACTGAAAGACTTTTGTAGGGACTGAAATCAGATATATTTTTTTTTCTGTTGTCCGTAATGTTAATTTTAAATTTTTCGGTGAATTTCTTATTATATTGTTCTTCTATTTCTTTATTTTCATATGGTGTAGTTACAGCCATGTAAGCACCGACAAAGGAGGGTGAACTTTTGACAGCACTAAAAAAATAATTATCAGAGCTTTCAGGATTGTTTTTGTCTAATGCTCTTATTATACAGTCAAAAACAACAACTTTTGCTTTGGTATATTTGCTGAAATATTCAAACATATCTCCATACATAGAGCGTGCCCAAGGCCATCTTTGTGCAGTTAATGATTTGTTGTCAATTACAATTAACGATATTTCATCTGTACCTATACTGTCAGATGAAGTTGCTTTTACAAGTGTATCATATATTGGATTTTCCCAAAAACATATCGAAACAAGTGATATAACCAGCACCAGAAATATATGTAATAATATTGATTTAAAAAAGAAAGCTTTTCCCTTAAATATTTTCATCTTTTCATATCCCTTTATATTTATGATATAATAAATTTCAAAAAAAGGATAGTTTATGACAGAAAATTTAATTAATCTTTTATCAGAGGAGAAGATTTTTCCTATAATCAGAAGTAAAGATCCGCAAAATGCTATTGATATTGCAAAAGCTTTAATTGACGGCGGTATTAAAGTTTTAGAGATTAATGTTGAAAATCCTAAAATTTTTAAAGCAATTGAAGAAGTTTCAAAATATGCCAATGTATGTGCCGGCGGTATTATTACATCTATGCAGGCAGATGCTGCAATTTTATCAGGTGCAAAAATTTTATCATCACCTATTTTTTCTATGAATTTATTAAACTTTCAAAAGATAAACGTATTCCGTTTATTGCAGGAACTTCTACTGCAAATGAAGCATATAACGCTTGGAAAGCTCGTATACCGCTTATTAAAATTTATCCTATTACAGCAATGGGCGGTGCAATGTATGTTGAAGATTTATTAAGACCTATGCCGTTTTTGAATATTATGCCTTTAGGTAATGTAAAACTTGAAGAAGTACGTTCATATATTGATGCAGGGGCAAAAGTTGTTGGTGTCGGCAGAGATTTGTATGACGGATATTCACTTTCTGAGATTACAAAACGTGCTCAAAAGGTTATTAAAGAATTAAAGGGATAATATGAACGAAAAGTTAGACATAGTTGCAATTGGAGAAAGTTTGGTTGAATTATCAACTAATGCAAGAATGGCATCTGCCGGTTGTTTGTATAAATATTATGGTGGTGACGCCTTAGCTGCTGCGGTTTCTGCTTTGAGAATGGGGTCAAAAGTCGGGTTTGTCACTCGCGTCGGGAATGATCCTTTTAAAGATTTTTTGCTTGACAGCTGGCAGGCTGAAGGACTGGATATTTCTCAAGTTAAACTTTCAAATGAAGCTAACGGAATGTATGTTATTGCTCGTCCTACGCTTGATGAAAAAGAAATTGTTTATTACAGAAAAAAGATTGCACCGTCAAAATTATCAATTGATGACATTGATGCCGAATATATTAAAAATGCAGGTGTGCTTTACGCATCGGGAATTACTCAATCATTATCGGCTTCTGCCAATGAAGCTGTTGAATTTGCATTTAAGTCAGCCAAAGAAAACGGTGTTCTTACTGCTTATGATCCTAATTATTATTCAGCAATAACAACAGCAGAAGAAGCAAAAGAAAATTTTGCACGTATAAGTGAATATGTTGATATTTTATTTATGAGTACTAAACATGATGCTATTAATATTTTAGAAATTGATTCTCCTGAAAATATTATCAAAAAACTTTGGGATATGGGTATTCAGACTGTTGTTTTAAAAGCCAGCGACAAAAAAGGCTATTATACTGGTTATAACGGTAATATTGTATTCACGGATTTTTATACGACAGAATATATAGATACTACATGTTCAGGTGATGCATTTAACGGCGGATTTTTGCATGCTTTAACACATGGTTTTACTCCTTTTGAGGCAGTAAAATTTGCTTCTGTTGTTGCAGGTTTGCAGGCAAAAGGCATTGGAGCAATTAAATCAATTCCTTATAAGGATGAGGTTTATTCAATTTACAGAGGAAATAATGGTTAAGGTTTGTATTTCAGGCTATTACGGTTTTAAAAATTTTGGTGATGAAGCTATTTTGAAAGTTTTGACAGAGCATTTAAAAGATGCTGATGTGACGGTTTTTTCAAGTAATCCGCAATTTACATCAAACACTTATGAGGTAAAATCCGTAAAAAGTTTTGATTTAAAAAAGGTTGTGCAGATAATTAAAGAAACTGATATCCTAATTTCGGGCGGTGGCAGTCTTTTGCAGGATGTAACAAGTTTAAAAAGTCTTATTTATTATTCTTTAATTATTGCTTTGGCTATTCTCTTTAATAAAAAAGTTATTATTTTTGCACAGGGTATCGGCCCGATTAATAATAAATTTGCTCAAACTATTGTGAAAAATCTTTTGAAACTTTGTTCTTTAGTCACAGTACGCGATGACAACAGTTTTAATCTTTTAAAAGCTTGGGGTGTTGAAGCAAAACTTGTTTGCGACCCGATTTATTCTTTAAGTGTTGAAAAGAAAGAGCCTGTAAATATTGTTGGAGTACAGCTTAGAGATTTTAAAACAATGAATTATAATCTTTTGCACAAACTGGCAATGTTAGTTGCAACAAAGTTCTCTGACAAAAAAGTTGAAATATTTTCCCTGCAAGAAGCACAAGATTTTGAGGTATGTAAAAAATTTGAAACTATTTTGCATTCATTAAATTCTGAAATCCGAACTGAAGTTGTTACAGATAATATTATTGAAATATTTCTAAACTTGAATATTTAGTTGCTATGCGTTTTCATGCTATTTTGGTAGCTTTAAAAGCGGTGTAAAAACTTGTGCTATAAATTACGATATTAAAGTTGACAAGCTCGCTCAAGATGCGAATTTACCTGTAATTTATATGGATGCGCATGAAAATTTGGAACTTGTTTATAATAAACTACAAAACCTTAACAAAGAGGAGTTGTTAAGGTTTGCAAATTCTAAGTCTTTTGATTGGACTGAGTTTGATGAGTTAATCAGAGTCAGTGGTTCTAAATAACGTTTGATAATTTGACCAGTTTGCTTTGCCAAAAGTACCATTAACCAATATCTTTTGCGCTTGTGAGTAGTCTGTTTTGGAAATTTTACCGTCAAGTTTGCCATAGCCGCTGCCAGCTGCATCAAAAGTTGCTATCGTTGATGTCATTTCTTTCCAATCTATATTACCATCGCCATTTAAATCCATTTGTATAAATGCATTTTTTATCATTGTTTCTAATTGTTCATCAGTTGCATTCGGGAATTGATTTCTAAAATTATCAATTTCATGTGCAATATATTCATCTAGATCAATTTTACCGTCATCTCCACCTATTTGTTTGGCATGCGATTGTGCAAGTTCACTTAAATTTGTTTTATATTTTTCTTTATCTGATGTACGACCGTTTGTAACATCTTCTGCAATAGTCACATCATCTGCATTATTATCATTACCAAGTGCTGTTGTACCTTCATCAAATTCTTCACCTTTTTCTGTTGTAACACTGCTAGATACTTCTCCTGCATCTTCGTTACTATATGATAGTGGGTCAAGTTCTTTTGTTTGATAATTAAAGTTATTCAAGCCAGGATACATTGAAGAACCCATCATTTGTTGCTCCATTGCAAGTTGTTGTCCCCATTGATATGCCAGCGAATTGCCCATTCTGTTCATGCTGTTCATCATACCCATACCGCCGAACATATCCATGCCGCCGCCAAAGATGTTCATGTTGCCCATCATATTAAATGGACTATTTCCAAACATGTTTATACCTCCCATGGACATTGGGTTGCATCCAAACATGTTCATGCCGCCGCCAAATCCGAATGAATTACAGCCGCATCCACCGCCAAATATACTTCCGCTACGTTTCATGTCATGTATCATGGCGCCTGTCATGCCAACCCCAAAAGCAGTCATGCCGGTAATAGCCATACCCTTTTGGATATTGCCGTTATTCCAGCCTGTCTTGAAGGCGTTGCCTATAGAACCCATGAATGTTCTGAATGACATAATTATCCTTATTTATATACTCTATATATAAAAAGTATTTAAAATTGGTAAAATTGCAGAAATTTTTAATTTTGTTAACATTTTGTAATAAAAAAAGAACTCATTCTTGAGTTCTTTTAAAATTGCCCTGGGCCAGACTTGAACTGGCACTGGATTTAACTCCAACCGGATTTTAAGTCCGACGCGTCTACCGATTCCGCCACCAGGGCTTATTAGATTTTCAACCTCTTTATAGTATCCCAAACCAGTTTGATTGTCAACTATTTGAGAGGATAAAGCTCTAAATATTTTTCTAACTCGTAAAGCTTTGAATTGAGATTATTATTAATTTTATTGAGTTCAGCTTTTATTAAATTTTCATTATTAAGCTTTGATTTTCCCGAATAATGGCGGATATTTTATATTTGATATGAATATTTCTTTAAAATTTTTAATATCTTTTAAGTCATCAAGATCAATAATATCTTTGTAACAGCATAAATCCATAAATAAGTCACCCAATTGGATTTTTGCTTTAAAAATTTTATTTGAATTAATAAGTTTTTGTATTTTACTAAAATGCGACTGAATTATTTCATAGTAATTTTTAATTTTTGCTTTTTTGGCAGGAAGAATTTCTTTGAAATAATTAATAGTTTGTTCATAGCCTGATTGAATTAATTCATTGCGTTTGTTTTCGTTTAAATTAAAGTCAACAACTACTGTTTTACCCGTGTTTAGTACAATATAATCAAATTTATCTTTGTTAGCATAAATATCAGTTACAAACGATGTAGACATTGATGTCATACAGCTGTAAACCGCATTTGCATAATCAATACCTGAAATATTGTTGCTGTCATAATAACCTTCTAAGCGTAATTCAAGGATTCTGTCACTGCTGTTTGTAAGATTTTGTGATAATTTCCACATAGGCCAGCTTTTTTGTAAATCTCCGTCAACCAATAAGGTTTTGTTGTATTCAATTGGTTTCATTAATCCAGGCATACAAGATGAAATTCTTATTGCAGATGCGATTTCATAATCAGGTGTTTCAAATTTGGAAAATTCTTTGCATTCAAAATTTGAAAGATTGGTTGTTATAATAATAAGATTTTTTTCAATATCTTTGAATGTTACTGCTCTGTTTTCACCTTTTTTATATTTATCGCCATAGAATTTTTTTTCAATTAATTCTCTTAGCCATTCTAAAAAAACTTCACCTTTACTTAGTGCAAAAATTGGTCCTATACCGATTGCTATATCTTTAAATAGTTCAAAATTAACTTTTGAAAATATTTGTTTAAGTTCTTCTGATGTATAACCCACAGCCAAAAGTGACGCAAATATTGCACCTACTGATGACCCCGCAAGAGTATCTGCTGTTATGCCCAATTCTTCAAAAGCTTTAAGTGTTCCGATATATGCAACACCTCTGATAGCTCCGCCTCCAAACAAACATGTATATTTCAAATTATTTTTCATATTTTAATTATACTACGATTAAAATTTTATGTCAGTATCAAATAGAGTATTTTTATAGTAATTCGAATCATCAGAAGGCTGTTTAAACTGTTTATTTGCGTTGCTTGCAGGAATAAATACTCCGAAAAGCTTTCCTTCGTATACTGCTTTCCATTCTTTTTCTTCCTTTAATTTGTTATATATGGGATAGGCTTTTTCAATAATCATGACATCAGGCGGAAAAATATCAAATATTTGATGCCAATTGGGATAAGCTAGAAAAAATTCTTTAAGAAGTGGTACCATATAATCATAGTAAACTTCTTCATAGCGTCCGTCCATAAATATTAAATTATCGGGATAAAGCTTATATGAAACATAGCTTCCAAGTCCGAAATTGACAAGGATTTTACCTTTAAGATTATTTTGTTTAATAAATTCTACTTCTTTAATCGGATATGTATCTATTCCTACAGGTATTGAAAAATCTTTGATAGCAAAAGTAAATATTGAAATACATATAAGTGCACAGCATATCATTTTATCTTTAATCTGCGGTAAATCTTCATATACAAAGCATAATGAAGCTATTGCAAAGAATGGCAGAAGTTTAACATGGCTTATTGCAAGGTAAAGGGTTGATAATAATATAATGTATTTAACTTTATCAATTTTTTGCCATGATATCTTTTTAATTTGTAAAAATTCGATGATGCACACAAATATCATAAATATTTTAAATATGATATGTTTAAACAAATAATATTTTGAGAATAAGCCCCACCATTCAATAATATAGGGCCTTTTCATTGTGTTTGCCATAAGCAGGAATTTTATATAATCAAATCCCCAAGGGTTTATGAATAGGCAAGAGAGGAAACAGCCAAAGTTATCAGATATTTTTTAAACGGTTTTTTATTAAGTAATTCTCCAACTGCATACATAGCCGTTAAGCCCAGACCTGCAACAACACCGCCATGGATATTGTTCCAGAATAATATAATAATCGGTATCAGGTAAAGAAGTTTATTATTACCTTGTCTGACTTTTTCAAATATATATATAAATACGGTAAAGAACAGAAAGCTGAACATATGACATCTGATTGGTGTATTAAGGTTTTGCATTACTGCCATAAGTGCAAAAAAATAAAACAGAATATTATACGGGTATTTATCTGTTCTTAATTTGATTATACGAGATGCCGTAAAGAAAATTCCGAAAAGCATAAGTGCTTGAAGAATTATTAAACTGAACGGGCCAAAATGTTTTAAAAAGAAGTAAAATATTACACCCGCTCCCCATTCATGATCCCACCAGGTATGAACAGGAGTGTAAGATAGAAAATCTTGTGTCAGAACATGCCCCCCGTCAATTACTCCCATGCCTGCAATAAGTCTTGCCCATAAATCAAAGTCATAGTTGCTTGTAGTAAAAGAGTATGCAAAAATAAGCAAAAACAGTGTGATATAAAATAATAAAGCTTTCTTCCCCATAAGTAAAATCTTAACATGAAAAAAGTTCGCATATTAGCGAACTTTTCAAAATTTATTCAAAACCTTATGGGACTGCTACGTTCCTAAGCAGCTTTAATTTCTCTGATAAGGTATTCTGCAACCCATTCAAAATCTTTATTAGCTTGTGCAGCTTTTTCAAGATATTTAACAGAAGCATCACCAATTCTAATCAAAGTCATAGCAACAACACCTCTTTTAATACCTCTTACAACTTGTAATTGATCAACAAGCTGAGGTAAAGCTGAAGCTCCGATATTACTAATTCGTTTTCAAGTTGATTTTTAGTTGTGTTATCTGCATTTTCTAATTTTGAAAGAATTTCGTTTACTGTTTCCATTATAAATATCTCCATTTATCTAATCTATATTCTGATTATAAACGAAAAAATACCATGACTTTGATTTCCTTACATATTCTTTATATCGATATAAAGATTTATGTTACGAAATATTAACAAACATATATAAAATATTAAAGTTTTCAAGGATTTTAGCCGATATACCATAATGAAAGTTACTAAGTTAACATCATTGGAAAGGATAAAACGGGAACAAGCGCTCGGACTTAATTACAAAACATTAAAGATAAGCTAAAGCGCAGTGACTGACCAAAACTTTGATGGTAACACAAACATCGTCGGAAAGGACAAAAAGCCCATGGGAATGGCGGCAGGACAAGCAAGATTATTATCAATAACATCTCGTATGTCTGATAACGAGTTAAGAGCTCAAATTATCAACAATAACAAGATGCGCCTTGCTACACAAAGCTCACAAGCAAGTGAAGCTTATGTTACTGCTTTAAACGAAGCTCAGATGATGTTTACAAACTATGATGCTGATAACAATACATCTTATCAAAAGTTACTTTCAATGCATTGACAGCATATAATCCTTACAATAACCAATACATTGTAACAAACGCCTCAGGTAATGTTTTGTTATCTGAAAAAGATGCTGTTAACTATAAAAATGCAAATGGTGATGTAAATAAATTTTTAAAAGCTTACGGGCTTGAAAATACAACTACTTACTTCGATAACTTGGCTGCACATGCTGAAAATGGCGCTATCCCGTTTAAAACAGGTGTAATTGATGCGGAGGGTAATGAACTTTTAGGGTATGTTAATGCTCCTAATGCTAATGCTGCTCCTCAAGAGCTAGCTAAGTATATTCAAGATTTATATGAAGGTAATTTAACCGGTGCAGACAATGTGTATACTAAAGATGGTATTGAGTATCAAAAACATCCGGGATACTTGAATACTGTTGCTTCTGATGACTATTACAATTATACAAAATTATTGAGTGATTATACTAATAAAAAAGATGCTTATATTGAAACTATTGCGTATAAGATGGCTGAAAGACTTAATCAATCTACACAAAACGGAGTGTTTCATGATGATTATAAAGGTTCTGAAGCTAACACCTTAGGAGCTATTAGTAAAGATGTTGAATCCGCAGCATCTATGAGTGCTATGAATACCTGTTTAGCTAATTTATCTGAGTTTATTACAAATGTTGGTGCTAAATATTGTGCTGATGGTGTAAATAACTCTGTTATTAAATCTTTAAAAGCTTCTGTTGACGGTGCTAAAGGTGATACTGTTAAAACTACATTTGATAATAAAAACAGTAAATTTGAAAAAGATGGAAGTAATTTAATCCTTAAGAGTGCTGATGGTGAAACTGTTTTCATATTAACAAGCGGTCCTCTAAATTATACCGGTTATAAAATCCCATATGAAGATGCTGATGGTAATATGCAAGAACTATCAGGCTTTATTGGCGGTATTAATGGTACTGCTTATGGTAACACCATCAAGTATCAATATGATTCTGAGAACAAAAATATTGCTAACAATCATTCTGGTGATGCTGCAAAAGATTTCACTATAACTATACCTTCTGAAATATTAGATAATCCAAGTAAGTCTGCTGACTACTGGAATGATAATGAAGGCTGGAAAATCGAATTTGAATCTCCAAACAGCCTCAACACCATGAAAAGTATTGCCAACAACGCAATACAAACTCTTAAAGCTCAAATATATTCAATTTGGGACCCTGCTAATGAAGCATTTAGAGATGTCTCTGATCCTGTATATAAAGCATATATTGATGCTGCTAAAGCTTTAAGTGAACAAATTTTTGGAAAAGATGTCGGTTCTAATAACTATGCATTGCTTGATGATGTTGAAGCTTGTTTTAACGGAGAATTAAGCGGTAACTTTAATAGTACAAAGAAAAATGATTTCCAAAAAATTTATGATGCGTATATTTTAGATAGTATTATGAATACTTACGGCGAACCTAAATATGCGTGGATTGATACAACTAAACCGCAAAATATACCTGATCCGTATGTTGAAGATACTTCATATAATGTTAACGGGGATGCTAAAGCTCAATGGTATCAAAACTTGTTTGCACGTATTCAAAAAGGTGGATATAAAGTGTTGCAAGATGGTTTAGCATCAAGTAACGAATGGATACAGTTTGCATTTGAAAGCGGTATTGTAACTATGGAACAAGTTGATGCTAATAAAAACTGGCAGCCGTTAATCTATTCAAATTGTTCTGATATTACCGAACAAACAAATGATGCAGCTATTGCAAAAGCTGAAGCTGAATACAAAGCTGCTATGAATAAAATCGAAAATAAAGATAAACGTTACGATTTAGAATTGAAAAACATCGATACCGAACACAACTCATTGCAGGTTGAATACGAGTCAATTAAAACTGCAATCGATAAGAATATTGAAAGAACATTTAAACTTTATTCTTAGATAATTCTGTGAGGTCTTGTTAATAATTGAGCATCAACACGTTCTTTTATTGCTCCAATCGGTTCATAGTATGGTGAAACAGTCATTATTTGTGCTGCAATATCAGGATAATAATAGATAAATCGTAATTCGCTTGATGTTAATGGTTTTTGAGTATGAACGTTTGCATAGCGTGCAAGTTCAAGGATGTTACGAGCTTCGTGTTCATCTTTAAATTCGAGTTCAAGATTATCATAAACGTTTCTAAAACCTTTAATTCCGCCGTATTCTCCTGTTGTAATCATTCTGCCTGTTTCAATGATTTCAGGTTCACCTCTGCCGAGTTCTTCGAAATCATAGAGTTCGTAATTTCTGCGGTCTTTAAGTGCGCCGTCAGCATGGATTCCAGATTCATGAGCAAATGCATTATCGCCGACTGCAGGCTGATTTATAGGAATTGGTACACCAAATGCGTAAGCTGTATATTTTGCAAGTTTCCAAGCTTTGCTCAAATCAATATTCGGGTCAATATGATATTTATTTTTGAACCCTGCAGATTTTAGAATTGCAAGCAAGCAAGATACCAAATCAGCGTTACCTGCTCGTTCTCCCATGCCGTTAATTGCTGTATTTATATATGCATCAACTCCTGCATCAATTGCTGCGCGGGCACCCATTACAGAACAAGCTGTTGCCATGCCGAGGTCGTTGTGGAAGTGCATTTCAATCGGCATTTCTACTTCTTTTGCTATTTTATAAATTCTTTCATAAGTTGTCTGCGGGTCTTCAAAACCTAATGTATCACAGTATCTGAAACGTCTTGCACCTGATTTTTTTGCTTCTTTTGCAAATCTGATAAGATAATCCAATATCACTTCTTGATGCATCTTCAGCGTTAACTCCGATATCTTGAGCTCCTAGAGATACTGCACATTCTACAGCTTCACAGGTTAAGTTAATAATATCCTGCGGTGTTTTTTTGCCCATATATTTCCCGTTAATCATCTGATCTGATGTGGATTGGGAAAGATTAATATTTTTAAGTTTCGGAACATTTTTAAATGAAAGTTCTACGTCTGAAGCGATTGCGCGCATCCAGCCAGATAGACGTGTTGTTGAAATAACATTTCTTTCAACAAGTTCAAGGTTGCCGTTGAGGTAATTTATTTCGTGTTTTGTAGTTGGGAAACCGAACTCTGATTGAGTAATTCCCATGTCATCAAGCATAAGATTGATGATTGTTTTTTGAAGCTTTGCAAGCCCCAATCTTGATGTTTGTACGCCATCTCTGTTTGTTACGTCTACGAAATAAATTTTATTTGTCATCACTGCTCCTTAATAACTTGCTTTTTTATATAATATTATTTACAATGTAGACAGGTGTCAAGCATCTTTATAGAATATTAATATTATGAATAATACAAAACAACTGGAAAAAAAGATTAATAGAGAGTATAAAACAGGTAACGTTAAAAGTGCGATAGAACTTTGCCAGATTGGATTGCAGGAAGATCCGACAAATGCGGATTTGCATGTAAGACTTGGTGATTTATATTTGGCATGGCATTTGGATATTTATAATTCATGCCAGTATATAGATGAGGCAATTACTGAATATCAGCGTGCTTTGGAAACTTATATTGATTCTGCGGAAATCTATTTTAAGATTGGGCAGGCTCATTATTTTAAGGGTGATTTAGATAAGGCTATAAATTATTTAGATACGGCCATTTCTAAAAACGATAAGCTTGGAAAGGCTTATTATCTGCTTGCTGAAACTTATACAAAAAGAGCAAGATTTTTGGAAGCATCTATGAATGCTAAAAAAGCTATTGAAGTTATGCCTTTGAGAAATTCTTGTGCGCACTTTTTGCTTTCAAACCTTTACAATGTATCTTCTGCAAGAAGTTTTAAAAATTGGATGTTGTCAAAATTTGAATACATGCTGTCTTTGACAACACTTCCCTTTGATAAAATAGCGCTTGGAAATGTTGGTAAAGCACTTTCCTATGCTAAGTTTTTACCTACAATGGTTAAAGGGGCATATTTGGTTTATACAAATAAATTGAATGATGCGTTGGAAACTTATTCAAATGCGATTGAAAAAGCTCCGGGATTTTTGCCGTTATACTGCTTGTTAGGTGATATTTACCGTTCATTGGGTCAGTTTGATGATGCAATTACTGAGTACAAAATGGCTATTTGGCTTGACAGTTTGAACATAATGGCTTACAGACATCTTTGTCTGGCTTATGAAGAACAGGGTGACTACGACAGTGCTGTTGAAATTTATGAAAAATTAATCAAAATCATGCCGAACATGCCTGATGTACATTCTAACCTTGCAAATATTTTGTATGTTAAAGGCGATATTGACGGTGCAATTTCACATTTTCAAACAGCTGTTACATTGAATCCTAAAAAACAATGGACAAGTATTGTAAACCAAACTTTAGGTTTTGTTTATCAGGAATCTAAACAGGATTTAAATGCAGCAATCAGCTCTTATCAAAGTGCTTATTTACAAACTCCTAAAGATATTGATATTTATGTTAATTTGGGAAGTGCATTTTACGATAAAGAAGATATTGAAAATGCTTTACAAGTTTATAGAAACGCTCTTGATTTAGACCCTGAAAATGCTAAAATTCACTGTAATTTAGGCTTTTTATTCTGGGGTAAAGGTGATATTGATGAAGCTATGAAAGAATATGAGCTTGCAATTAAATATGACCCGAATTATGACATTGCATATAACAATATGGGTGTAATTTATCTTGATGATTTAGGCAGAGTAAGACAGGCTATGGAATTGTTTAAAAAGTCGGTAGAATGTAACCCGAATTATGCTCTTGCTCATTTTAACCTTGCCCGTGCAATTTCGATTACCGGTGATAAAATTGAAGCTGCGAAACTTTATCAAATAGCTCAGGATATCAATAAGATTACAAACGAAATTGACCCGCAGGATATTTTGGATAAGATTAACGGTCTATTTGAATAACAGCGTGCCGTTGCGCCCGCGACTCGGGTTTGTAAAATTTTAGCAATTTATCTGTAGATTTTGTTTCCGATTTGAACCTGTGTTACATACATATCTTCGCATGCGCCTGAACCTCTGCTTGATGCATTTGTGTCTGTTCGCGACATGCTAGTATATGCTACAAGTTCACTTTTGTCAGTGTAAATGTCTACAAGATAGCCGTCAAGTTTTACGATATCATTCTTTTTTATTTGTAAAAGTCCGCCCATAACGTTCGGATTTGCAGGAATCATGTGGGTATGTGCAATATGAGATGTTATGTAGTTTTTTCCCCACGGGCTTGTCCCATCCCATCTGTAATACAACATTCTGGCTTGCCCGAGAGTCTTTTTAGAGTTAAATTTAATATGACTGTATAGGTTTCTCTTGTTTTGTGCCAAGTCTCCCCATACAAGCCCTAAATCAAGCAATGCAACATCATCAAACTTGCTCCTCATTATATCTCTGAACCAGAAATTACTGTTTTGAGCGACAACAAGTGCTGAAATAGAGTATTCTGCTTGCGGTTTTAGCGCATAAAGACCTTTTTCACCTCTGTATTTGATATATTTTGAGTTGCGTAAATTTATTTGAATCGGTTCTTTTGAAGTATCAATTATATGTTCGGTTGTGGCAGAAACTTTAGGAAAACTGTATTTAACTCTAAACAGTAAATCTCCAAGCATTGAATTAAAAATCATTAATGCAAGTGCAACGACAGATATTTTGCAAAACCAATTCCAAATAGTATCCATCAGACTAAACTTTCTTCAGTAATACAAATTGGCAGAATAATACCAAAAGTTGCACCTTTACCAACTTCCGAATTTACAAATATCTTACCGTTATGATATTTTTCAACTGTTGTTTTAACAAGGTGTAAGCCAAGCCCTGTACCTTTTACCGTATGAATATTGTTTTCAACTCTGTAAAATCTGTCAAAAATCTTTTTCTGATGTTCAGGCGCAATCCCGCATCCTTGATCGGTTACGGTAAGCTCAATTTCATTCTCCGTTTTTGCTTAAGTTAACTTTGATTTCTCCGTTTTCGGGTGAATATTTAATCGCATTTGATAAAAGATTTGTTAATGCGCGCTCTATACCGTCATAATTAAATAAAAATTCAGGGATATTTTCTTCCTTGCTCACAGCTATTGTTAAATTGTGCTCTTGAGTTAATCGCTGAACATGTTCAACACAAGTATCAACTACTTCATAAACACTGTTTAAAGATTTTTCCATCTGGGCATTAGCTTCCATTCTTGAAAAATCAAGGATATCATTAACCATTCCGTTTAATCTTATAATTTCCTGATTAATTGTTCCGATAAATTCTTTTTGTGTATCGTAGTCAAAGTCGTTGCCGTAATTGTAAAGTGTATCGATATAGCTTCTTAAAACAGTAACGGGTGTTCTAACTCATGCGAAACATTAGAAATAAATGTTGAACGCATTGCATCCATTTCAGCTTCTTTTGTCATATCAATAAGAACGATAATGTAGCCGACATAATCTTTGTGGCGCGTAAACATTGGAGAAATAATTGATTTAATTACGCGTTTATCAACTTGAATATTAAATTCAAGCGGTTTTTTCTCCATAATGTCAAGCGGAGTGTCTTTAAATTCTTCAATCTTATCTTTAAAACAGTAATTGCCTTCGGTATCAATATAGTTCTGGATTTTTGTATCAAGCATCTGATTTTCTTCCAAATCAAGAAGCTGATGCGCATGATTATTAACAAGAACAACGCTGTCGTTGTTATCGCATACCACAACGCCGTTTGCAATACTCATCAATACAGCTTCAAGTTTGTTGCGTTCAAGCGTTAACTGCTCAATATTTTGTTCTTCATAGATATGCAACTTTATTAGACATATCATTGAATGCGTTAAAAAGTTCCTTAACTTCTGAGCTTACGTCCTTATCGGTAATTGTAAATCCAAATTCACCGCTTGAAATCTTATGTACTCCGTCATGTAATATTCTGAGTTCGCGTGTAATCAGATAGGTATTAATTAAAATTACAAATGCAAAAACAATCCAGGCAACAGAGAAAACAAACAAAAGAGAAGCTCTTGTTGTTGTTGAAATCTGTGAGATAATATTTCCCGATAAACCAACAGTAACCGAACCCGCATCTTTCATCGGTGAATTTACCGTTATACTTGGCGATTTATGGTTAACAGATTTCTTTGCCTCAGTTTTATAAATAAGTTTGCCGTCAGAATCTCTAAATTCAATAAATATAATATCATTATGCGATGCAACAATTGTGTCAGCATGAGATTTTAATTTATCGGGGGATGATGCAAGTTCTATGCATTCAATAGCCAAAGCTCTGGATACGATTTGTCCAAAATTTTGGTAGCCGTAATTAAGCTTTTTTTGGATATTGAAAATCGCAAAAACAGCTATTGCAACAATCAAAATTGTACTCAAAAGCAAACCCGATATAATCAGGCGGTTTTGTGTAGTTAAACTTACCTGTTTTGTCATAATATAATTATATCACCTTATATTATCTGGCACAAATTGTTCTTGCAACGTGAACGCCTGATGCTGAAGCTTGGATTAAGCCTCTGGTAACACCTGCACCGTCGCCGATTGCAAACAAGTTTTTAACGCCTTCTGTTTCAAGTTCATTAGTTAACTTAACTCTTGCAGAGTAGAATTTAACTTCAATACCATAAAGAAGTGTATATCTTGAAGCAGTACCCGGACAGACTTTATCAAGTGCCTGAAGCATTTCAATAATACTTCTCATTTGTCTGTAAGGAATAACAAGGCTCAAATCACCCGGAGTAGCGCAAGTCAATGTCGGTTTGATTATGCTTGATTTAATTCTCTCAGGAGTAGAACGTCTGCCGTCTAATAAGTCGCCAAAACGCTGAACAAGTATGCCGCCGCCAAGCATATTAGCTAATCTTGCAATATGTTGACCGTATTGAATCGGTTCTTTGAACGGTTCTGTAAATTTTTCGCTTACTAGCAGTGCAAAGTTAGTGTTGTTAGTAGTTTTTTCAGCATAACTGTGACCGTTTACAGTTGAAATACCGTTGTAATTTTCCTGAACAACTTCGCCGTTCGGATTCATACAGAATGTTCTAACTTCATCACCGAAAGTTGGTGAATGATAAATTAATTTTGATTCATATAATTTATCAGTAATAGGTTCAAATACAGGTGCAGGAAGTTCAACACGAACACCAACGTCAACTGCATTGTTAACCATACCGATTTTATTTTTTGCAAATTCTTGAGTTAACCAATCTGCACCTTCTCTACCTGGTGCGATAATTGTGTATTCGGCACAAATAGTTTCGCCGTTATCAAGTACAAGACCTTTAACCTGTTCACATTCAACGATTAATGATTTTACTGCAACATTATTGATAATTGTAATTCTTTCATCCAAATAAGTCCTGCATATTTTTCAAAACCTGAAACTTCTTTCAGTTCCAAGGTGTCTTACAGGAGAGTGAACAAGTTTTAATTCTGCAAGAGATGCTTGTCTTTCAAGTTCACGAAATGTGTTCATATCAGTACCGAAAACTTCATCAGTTGCGCCAAAATCAAGATATAATTGGTCAGAATATGCGATTAAATCTTCAACTTTTTTTCTGTCCATATAATCAACAAGGTGACCGCCAACATCAGGTGTTAAAGTTAATTTACCGTCAGAAAAAGCACCTGCACCGCCCCATCCGCAAAGCAGACCGCATTTTTTACAAGTAGGGCATTTTTCGTAGCCTTCACGAAGCAAGCAGGTACGTTTTTCAATCTTTTGACCTTTTTCAATTAAAACAACTTTCCAATCAGGTCTTAATTTAGTAATTTCCAAAGCGGTAAAAATTCCTGCGGGTCCTGCGCCAACAATAGCTACATTATACATTTCATATCTCCTATATCTAGTCAACCAATTAAATATAACCCGAACATACTTATTTTAAAAGGCATTGTAAGCATTTGTTAAGTACTGAAAAATATGTTTTGAAGCTTTTTACCTTGGATATTTATGTTCAAAGTTACCGGACGCCATCTGTCGGTTATTTCGCATAATCTGAGGTTTGCTGCTGAAAGCATTGTTGAAATTGTATTGCTGTATTTTCTTTTAGCAAGTAGTAAATCTAAACTGCTGTCAGCTCTTCTTTCTTTGCATAAAGCTTTTTCTCTGCCTATGTCTTTACCGAGTTCATTCAGGTGTCTGGTTTGTTCTCCTGTTGCTAAAAATATTCCGCGGTATTTGTCTATGATAAGCTGGAAAAATTCTGAAGGTTTTGCATTTTGAGAAAAACCGCTTTTTTTATATTGCGGGTCAAATCTTGAGAACAATTCTGCAAGTTTTGGGTTTTCATCAGGTTTGCTTAAAGCTGAAGTTAATTTCCTCGTTGCTGATCTTACAATTGTCGGATCGAATTTTTGTTCGCCGTCGACAAATACTCGCAATGGAACAATACCTGTGAAATTAGGACTATTATTAACTGCAGAAATCATAAAATTACCCCTTTTTGAAATTATAAAACCCGTAAAAATATTTTTTGCTATAGTTTAAATGGTTTTGTTTTAGTTACTTTAGCATGGTTTATGTTTGTTATCAGGTCTTTTACTTCGTCCGTGTTCATTATTTTTTTTGCTTCATTTGCATAAGCTGTTGCTTTATCTAATTGATTTGCATTAAGGTATATTGCTGCAATATTATAAAGGCACATATATTTTTCACTATCAGTTTTTGAAAGTTCATATGCTTTTTGCATTGCTTTTATTGCATCATTTGTTTTATTCAGTTCGGCATAAGCAATTCCCATATCAACATATCCGCCTGACATATCAGGTGCTTGTTTAACATAATTTTGAGCTTCTTTAAGTTTTCGTGAGGAAATATCTTTTGATGTTCCGAGAATAATCGGAGCATACACAAGTCCTTTTGTATTGATTTTTTCAGAGTTTGTAATATGTCGGTATAAGTTTATAAAGCAGTTTTATTGTATTAATATCTTGTGAGGACAAATATTGAAATGAACTACGGTAAGGTGTATAAAAATTGTTGTTGTCAGAAGCCATATACATTAAATCATCAGAACTGTAGCTGTGTCCCATTATACCCAATGCATGTCCTATTTCATGAAGTGCTGTATTATATAATTCTTTATCTGAAAAGAAATTTCCATGCGGATCTTTTGAATAAAGAACAATAGTCATTTTATTTAAGATATGTCCTTTAAAATCAGGTGTAGTATAACCTACAACATATCTGCATTCATTTCCGTTGCAAACATCGCTCGGAAGCGGTTTAATCTTTACTATAATGTTTGCTTCTGAGTGATTTTGTGTCGGTGCAAATTTCAAAAACTGTGTTGAAACTTCCCATTGATTAAAAGCTTTTAAATTTCATCATTGTAATAATCAGGAATATTTATTCCGCTGTTATCAATAACAGTTATTTTCAGCGGAAATTTTTCACTGTCCCAGCGCATAATTCCTTTATCCATAGGTGCTTGTTCAATATAGTTATCACCTATATTGCGCATAACGTTATTTCGCCATTCTGCAACTTTATTTTCAGCAAGATCTTGTGCACTGTCATTATTAGAACTTGATGCAATTTCAAACAATTCTTTTTGAACTGTAATTGTCGGTGACAGATTTAATAGAGTTTGAACGTAATAATATCTGTAATCTTTGTTATTTTTATTAAACTTATAGGCATTACGTAAATTTTTGTGCGCTTTAACATAATCCTGTTTTTTTAATGCTGTTTTGCCTTGATTAAAAAAATATACAGGAGCAGATTTTACACAGATTGCAAATAAAATTGCAGCTGCGCAGATAATTATCGTAAGTTTTCTGTCACTACTCATCTTTTACGCCTTTGTCAATTTCAAGGATTTTAGCAAGCGAACGTGTATCGCCTTTGAGTTTAAAATATTCTTTAAATTTTGGGGTAGTTTTCAAGATTGAAACTTCTGCCGTTTTTATCGCGGGTTTTAGAAATTAAACCTTTATCAACAAGTTCTTTTATATGGTCATAGGCTGTTGAACCGCGAAGTTCAATTAATGCTGTTTGTCTTAAAGGCTCTTTTAAAGCAATAACCGATAAAGTTCTGAATGTTGCAGGACGCAAATCAACAGGACAAAGAAGTTCGACTAAATCCATATGTTCTTCTTTTACCTGTAAAATATAACCGTTTTCGTCATCGATTTCTAAAGCACCGTCGCGTGATGCATAATCCATAATAAGTTCAAGTATTGCTTCTTCAATTTTTTCTGTTTCTTCATCCAAGATTGTTGCAATTTCATCCAGTGAAATCGCTCTTGCCGTAATAAACAAAACGGCTTCAATTCTAGACTTCAATTGTTCTGTCGTCATTATTTTCACCGCCTTTTACTACATACAAATCAGAATAAAATTCGTCCTGTTTTAATTCATAATCAGTTTCTGCAGTCAGAAATAACAGTGCAATGTATGCACTTATTTTGTCCATACCGAGAAGTGTCAATTCGTTTAATTCAATCTGCTCATTGCTTTCAAAAATTTGCGCAAGATTTTCTTTTAGTTTTACAACGCATGTTTCAATATATTCTTCGTGCGCAAGATTTACAATATCATCAGGTGTAAGTCTTGAATATGACTGAACTCGTCTTTTTGCACGTTCATGAGCACTTTTTAATGACTGTTTTTGTTCCAGTTTTTCATAAAATTCCAACTGGCGGATTAAGTCTTTCAATGTTACAACGCGGTTGTGATTAAGTCTTACGCTTGTTCGTCTTTGCAAGAACTTCATCAATAGAAATTACGTTATTTGTCGGTACATAATCATCTTCGGGATAATCAACAATAAATCCGTCATCATCAAACTGCGGTTCATCTTCCTGAGTTTCAAACTGCATAATATCAATGCCTTCAAGTACATTTGATTTTAACTTCAAAAGTACTGCCGCAAAAAGGAATGTTCTGCCTGTAACTCTCAAATTTTGAGACTTCATTTGAACCATATGCGCAAGATATTTGTCCGTAACATCAACAATATCGATATTCCACGGATCAATTTTTCCTGATTTAGCCATTTCGACTAAAATCCCGATACCTTCACTTTTGGCTTTGCCGTCTTTTGTCAAACCCAAATCAGGTAAGTCTAAATTGTAATTTAATGCTGTACTCATTATTCTTCGTCTCTCAATTTGATACCTGTAACTTTGGTAATCCCTTTTTCTTTTTGTGTAACACCCAGAGTTCTATGTGCTGATTCTATCATAGGACGTCTGTGGCTGACTACTATAAATTGCGTATCTTTTGACTGGTTCTGCACCATTTGAGCGATACGTTCAACATTCATTGTGTCTAAACTTGCATCAACTTCATCAAATGCATAAAATGGTGACGGCATATAATGCTGTATTGCGAATACAAATGCTAATGCTGTCAATGCTTTTTCACCGCCCGATAAGCTGCCGAGTCTTTGGTTTTTCTTATCTCTCAGGCTGACTTTCATATCAAGACCGCCTGATAGAGGATCTTCTGGAACTTCAAGTACAAGTTCGCCTTCACCTTCAGATAATTGATGGAACATTTCTTTAAAGTTTTCATTTATGTGGTTATAAGTTTTCATAAATGTTTCTTTTTTAAGCTGTTCATAGCCCTGCATTCTGTCCATAATTTCTTTGCGTTCTTTTGAAAGAGTTTCAATTTGTTCTTTGATTGAAGTTTGACGCGAAAGAACTTCATCATAAGCAGTAAGTGCTTTCATGTTAACATCGCCGAGTTCTTGCATGCGTTTTTCAAGACGCTGGATTTTTGATGTTATTTCTTCAATAGAAATTTCAATCGGTTCAAGCTTGTTAATCTCAACTCCTGCATCAATAAGTTCTTGTGTTGCAGTTTCAAGTTCAGGCTCAAGCTGTTTTCTGCGCGCTTTGAAAGATTCAATTTGCTCTGCAATCCTTTCAATGTCAGCAACTCTGATATGCTTTTGTTTTTCAAGCTCAATAAGTTCAGCATTGATATCATCGCGTTCTTTTAATAATTTGCCGAGTTTTTCTTCAATTTGAACGATTTGTTCATGAAGCTCTTCCATTTTTTTGTTTAATTCGACAATATCTGCTTTATAACGTGTTTTGTCTTCTTCAAGCTTAACATTATTGTGCTCAATTCCGACAATTTCTTCCTGTTTTGTTTCGATTAAGTTTTCGTGGAAAGAAATCTGGCGGTTAAGCTCGTTTTTATCGTTTTCAGCAGTCATTAATTTTGTCTGCAGACGTTTAATTTCGCTTTCTACACCTTCTGTTTTTTCTTTAAGGTCTTTCAAATCTTTGTCATTAATTAGTTTTTCAACTTCTTCGATTTGTTCCTGACAAACCGCCATGTCGTCATAGATTTGAACATTTTTTTCTTCAAGTTTGTCTAATTTTTTGTTTAATTCTGCAATTTTCGGTTCAGCAGATGCAATGAAATCAGCTTTATCTTTTAAAATATTTTCGCTGTTTTCATAATTTCTGTTCATATTGTCAAGTTCGACTTTAGACTTTGAAAACTCGCTCATAGCATCAGAATATTTGCCTCTGACATCTTCAAGTTTTTCTTCTAAAGAGCGTTTTTTGTTTTCAAGAGAACCCAATTTTTGTTCCATTTCTTTCAAACGGTCTTTGAATTTGTTAACTCATCATCATCGTTCTGGCTAAAGCTTAAACCAGTACGAAGTCTTGCACCGCCTGTCATTGAACCTGATTTTTCAAACAAATCACCAGATAGCGTTACCATTCTGTATTTACCGATAAGTTTATTCGCAACACTTCTGTCTTCAACAACAAGAGTATCGCCAACTGCGTAGAAAAATGCATCAATATACTCATCATCAAAATCAACAAGGTTAATCGCAAAATCAATTACACCTTTATCTTTTGGTAATTGCAACCTTGTTGGAGCTTGTTTAATTTTATTCAAAGGAATAAACGTTGCTCTGCCTGCATTTGAAGATTTTAAAAGTTCAATCGCAACTGATGCAACATGCTCATCATCAACAACAACATGCGCCATGCGGCCGCCGAACGCAACTTCCATTGCAACAGAATATTCTTTATCAACAGTTCCTAGCTGTGCCAAAGGTGCATGAACACCGCGTAATTTGGCGTTCATAACAGTATCAATTGCACGCCCGAAGTTTGCATCTTCTGCAGCCTGTTTTTTAGCTTCCATTGTTGAAATTTTTCGGTATGCCATTTGAATGTTATAGTTCAAATCGTTAATTTCATTTTTGGTTGTATCAAGGTCATGGAGTGATGTCTGCTGAATTGTTTTGAAATCGTCCATTTCCTTTTGAAGCTGTTCAACAAGAGTTTTTTTCAAGTCTTGATTTGATGCAAAATTTGCTTTCATTTCGTTAAGTTCAGCAAGTTTTGTTTTTGCATCTTCAAGATCTCGCTGAAGATTTTTTAACTCGTTTTCAAGCGGTAATTTGCTTTGAATAAGTTTTGTTTCTTCATCTTTCAAATCTTCAAGCTGTTTTCTCAAACGATTTCGTTTTTCGATATGCTGGTCTGCTGTAGCATTTAAGCCTGTCATATCTTCTAAAATCTTTTTCAATTCAGCTTCGCGGTTTTTTGTATTCTCCTTAATAACCGCAATTTCATCATCTTTAAGCTTAATTTTAAGTTTGAAATCTTCTATTTTCTTTTTGAAGCCTTCAATACCGTTTTTGGCATTCTCAATTGAACGCAAACCGTCATGGATTTGCTTATCAGCGTAGTTAGAAGCGTTATTTTTACGGTCGATTTCACCTTTTATCGCTTCTTCTTGTTTCTTTAATTCAATCTGCTGTGCTTCGCCTTTTTCTTTAACAAGTTCTGAAACTTCCTGATATTTTTGTTTTATAAGGTTTAAACGTTCATCTAAATCTTTATTTTTAACTTCTTCTTCTTTTTTCTTTTTGGTAAATTCAAGAATATTTTCATGCGCGCGTTCTAAGATTTCTTTTCAAATCAAAGAAACGAACTTTATTTATCTGGCTCTCTAATCCTGTTTTTTCTTCGCGTAATTTTTGGTATTTCAAAGCTACTTCGCGTTCTTCTTTAAGTTCTTCCAAGCGTTTGTCAACTTCGTTTAAGATAAAAGTAGAACGTTCAACGCGCTGTTCAACGGTTGTTAATTCACTTGTCGCCTGTTCTATTCGTCTGTCAAAGTCTGCAATACCTGCGATTTCGTCAATAATTTTACG